>ERZ1026862.472-NODE-472-length-26826-cov-23.750402_pt1 | contig 26826 bp, 24 predicted proteins | sample MGYA00380161_ERZ1026862 | MGnify/ENA primary metagenome ERZ1026862 (study PRJEB33269, sample SAMEA4719797) | human gut metagenome | biome: human-associated habitat; feature: organic feature; material: feces | place: Cameroon | collected 2013-10 ... | reverse complement strand
TGGTGGAAACCAGCATCTTTGCCCCACCGATGAATTTCCGTGGACTGCTGGAGCGCATCAGAAACAAGGGCTATACCCCGATCCTGGCTCATCCCGAGCGTTACCTCTATATGAAGAAAGAGGATTACGAGGCACTCAAGGCGCAGGGCATCCTGTTCCAGCGCAACCTATACAGTCTCCGCGGTCAGTATGGAGAGCGGGTGCAGAAGCGGTGCCGACAGCTCCTGAAATGGAACATGTACGATTTCGTGGGCACCGATCTCCATCGCCTAACCTCGGCAGGACTGAACATAGAAGGCTGATGCTACGGCAGTGAGAATGGTGATCCACATCCCCCCGCCACCCAGCTCCAAGAAATCTGCGTCATCTGACCGAATAGGTCTCATCTGCGGCTAATAATAGTAGCAGGAAAATCTGCGTCATCTGCGCAATCTGCGTGACTTTTCCCCACCCGCCCAGCTCCAGAAAAAAATCTGTGTTCATCCGTGAAATCTGTGGGACATTGATAATCCTTCCGATGTGTTAAAAACGAGAAATCCCTTGGCTATTTCAGATATTTCTCTTATATTTGCACCATGTAAGGTACTAAATATTAGAATTATGAGAACGTTTAATTATAATGAAATGCCTCATGAAGTTTTAGAAATGGCTTCAGAGTACGCCATTAAGGAAAGTCGTTCGGGAAGAGGTCTTTCTCATTCTCAGGCAATGGATAAGATTAAGGAGCAAAGAGGATGGAGAAATCATTAATATTATGGTGATAGCTCATTACAGGCAGTCAACTGTCACTGTTGCAAAAATGATTAATCGCTTCATCGAGCATCATACGAAATAAAGTCATCTGTCAGATGTTAAACTCTCACAAATCGCCTTTCCACCCCTGGCGGTCCCATCCCGCATAACCTGGCGAGACCTTTGATGGTCCGCCAACCTTATAGCGTAGCGGTTCGAGCACCGAGTAGGGCGGTTTTCCTCTTCTTCCCTGAGGGGAGAAGACCGAGATGAGAGGTGGATCCTTCTTTAATGGGAAAAAGCGATGCCAATGAGTGCAATGAAAGCTCGCTTTCAAATTGCCGAGTGCAGCTCGCTTTATCAACAAAGAAGGACGGGATGATTTTAGAACAAATCTCTTTGCAGGAGAGACGGAGAGGTAGAAAAAACTCTTATAATATTAATTTCAAAACTAGTTTTACTCAATCAATATCCAGGTAAGAATACCCTAAAAGCGATTCTTACCTGGCAGGGACTCTATTTCCTTAATTTCCGATACGAACCAATTATATTGTTAGAAATAACAAAAAATATATAAAACGAGAAGTAGCTTAGTAGTGTGGGCGCTACATAATCACCCACAACGCATCCTGCAGCTCTCTTTCGGAAACTGACCCACCGAAAGAGTCTCAGGATGCTTGTTGTTCAAGAACTTAAAACGATGCGTGATTTTAATCAGTTAAAAATTGCCGTAGCCGGAACCGGTTACGTAGGACTTAGTATTGCTACGCTTTTATCCCAGCACCATCGATGATGTGAAAGAGAAGGTATATACACGAGATATCTTCCAAAGAGACTAGGAGGTGCCGCAGAGAACTATATATGTTAAATCATAGTTAAAATGTAGCATGTTTACGAAAAATGTAGGCTAATTCTTGCAAATAAAAAAAACAATTTGTAATTTTGCACTCAAATTACAACAATGATATAAATATATATAGATATTATGATAAGAGATTTCTGGGTAAAAAATTATCTTTCTATTCGAGATAAACAGGAGTTGAATTTCTTGGCAAAGGAGTCTTCTTCGGAACTTGTTACAGAGATAGCCGAAGGAACTTTCTTGTACAAGTTAGGAATTCTGTATGGCTCAAATGCTTCCGGAAAATCAAATATGCTGATTGCTTTGAATGAAGTATTTCGTTTGTTAGTTCTACCCAAATCAGATGCTACTCAAAGAATAAATGGAAGTATTCCTTTCATGCTCTCCAAGGGTGATCCAACCGAAATGCACGTTTCGTTTTATGCCAATGGTGTCCGATACGACTATGATGTAGCGTTCAATGACAAGTACATATTGAGCGAAGCACTTTATTATTATCCTAACAAATCAAAGTCGTTGTTTTATGAACGCACATTTGTAGGAGATAACGTTCAGGCTGAAATCAAGTTTGGCCCAAGTCTCAGGCTGCTAGTAAAAACGCAAGAGAGCATTCGTGAGAGCACCTTGAATAATCATAGCGTTTTGTCTGTTTGTAGGAAAGCTGCCTTGAAAGAAGATATTGAGCCATTCAATATTCTTCATGGCTGGATCATGGAGAACTATCACGATGTAGACGGTGACGGCGAAAAGGGGATCGTGGAAATCCTCAAGGATGCTTATGTAAATACTAAAAAGCGTAAGTTCTACAACATCATGCTTCAAAAGGCAGATTTGAACATCTTGGAATATAAGCCTATCGTAGAAGATCGGTTTGTGCCTAATGAGTTCCGTCAACGTATCCTCATGGAAAATATTCCAGAAGAAATGAAAGCAGCTCTGCTTCAATCCACCTCCGATTCCGTGGCATTTGTCAATCACTCTACAAATGGAGATTTTGACATTCCGCTCAGATTGCAGTCAAAGGGTACTCAAAAATATATACGTATTTTGGAGGCATTATATGATATGATAACAACTTCTCATGTGTATTTTCTTGATGAATTAGGTGAGGATTTACATAATGACCTGTTATACTACTATCTCAATGTCTTTATCTTTAACTCCGAAAAATCGCAATTGATTATCACCAGTCAAGAAACGACTCTGCTTTCTCAAGACCTTATCAATGAAAATAGAGGCGTTGTGTGGTTTGTGGAGAAAAATAAAGAGACCGCATCTTCCGAGTATTCTCGTGGCGATTCTTTCGGGTTGCACAAGAATCTGTCTCTTTATAATTCTTATCGCATCGGACGTTTGGGGGCAAAGCCCGAATTAGGTAGTATCTTTATAAATCTGGAGGATTGATATGGGCAAGTTACGACAAACAGCACTTATCTTGGGTGAAGGACCTACGGAATTTTTCTATTTCAAATCCTTATGCGATGTATTCAAACGCTTGACTATCAAGCCCGACTATCCCAAGCATACAAGTATCAAGGAACTTGATTTGAAAATATCTGAGGGGGTGGCGATGGGATACAACCACATATTCTGCATAATTGATATGGACACGAAAGATGTAGAACCAGAGCGTTCTCAATATCAAAGATTAAAGACAAAATATGCCAAGCCCATCAATAAACCCAAGAAAGGCATATATTGCAAGGTTGAGTTCTTTGAGACCCACCGCTGTACGGAACTGTTCTTTCTCTACTATTTTCGATACACATCACGTCCATACGATACGCAAGAACCATTGCTCAAGGATTTGAACCAATGTGTGGAATACAGGAAAAACATCTCCTTCTTCAACAAATCCAAAGGTTTACATTCCTACTTTGAACGCAATGGGGGAAGCCTTGAAAAAGCTATTGCAAATGCCTCTCGTTCTATGGATGAAGTAGAAAAGGAAGGTAGGGATTATACTTTCTCTGAGCTTGGTAGGTTGATGAAAAGACTGACAACACTCTCAGAATAAATACCTCGCCCACAACGCATCCTGATAGCTCTGGGCGGAGCGCAAGCTTTGCCCAGAGTTTAGGGTTTCTTGTTAAACGTGATTTAATTACGAAACAATGAAAGATAGTATGATAGTAAAGGGCTGTATATACCTCTGGGGGCTTGTATTCTATGGGGTTGCTTATGGCGAGATATCGAAGAGTCTTAGTGATAAATTCTCAGGGATATTCTCAATGTTATAGTAGAAGGAAAAATCTGCGTCATCTGCGCAATCTGCGTGACTTTATTCAAAGACCGGACAGGTCTCAGAAAATCTGTGTTCATCTGTGTAATCTGTGGGACCTTTTCAGCGAGCACACCCATTCATAAAAATCAAATTCAAACTAATTTTACTCAATCAATATCCAGATAAGAATACCCTAAAAGCAATTCTTATCAGGCGGTACTCTATGTCCTTAATATCTAAACCGAACCAAAATTATTGTTAGAAATAACGAAACAATACATATAACGAGAAGTAGCTTAGTAGTGTGGGTGCTACATCATCACCCACGTCGCATCCTGTAGTTCCCATTCGGGAAATTAGTCCCGGAAGAGGCTCAGGATGCTTATATTTAAGAACTTAAAACTATGCGTAATTTTAATCAATTAAAAATTGCCGTAGCCGGAACCGGTTACGTAGGACTCAGTATTGCTACGCTTTTATCCCAGCACCATGAGGTAACAGCCGTAGATGTAATTCCCGAGAAAGTAGATAAACTGAATCATCATATATCACCGATACAAGATGAGTACATCGAAAAATATCTGGCAGAAAAACCTCTGCATCTCACAGCTACCTTGGATGGCAAGTCAGCTTATAAAGATGCAGACTTCGTAGTCATTGCAGCACCAACAAACTATGACCCAGTGAAGAACTTCTTCGACACCACTCATGTAGAAGAAGTTATCGACTTGGTGTTAGAGGTTAATCCTGATGCAGTGATGGTAATCAAGAGTACCATCCCAGTAGGTTACACCCGAAGCCTATATCAGAAGTATGCCCAGAAGGGAGTGAAGCAATTCAATCTCCTTTTCTCTCCGGAGTTCCTCCGAGAGAGCAAGGCACTCTATGATAATCTCTATCCAAGCCGCATTATCGTAGGCTATCCAAAGATTATTGAGCGCCCTGAGTTCGCAGAAGAAAACGAGGCAATCTTGAAGGTTACTGATGTAGAAAAGTTGAAAGAAGCAGCCAAGACGTTTGCCGCTTTGCTTCAGGAAGGAGCCATTAAGGAGAATATCGATACCCTCTTCATGGGCATGAAGGAGGCGGAAGCCGTGAAGCTTTTCGCCAACACCTATCTTGCATTAAGAGTAAGCTATTTCAATGAATTGGATACATACGCAGAAGTCAAGGGCTTGGATACCAAGGCAATCATTGATGGCATAGGTCTTGACCCACGTATTGGAACCCATTACAACAACCCAAGTTTCGGTTATGGTGGTTATTGCCTGCCAAAGGATACCAAGCAGCTTCTGGCAAACTATGCTGATGTTCCAGAGAACCTGATAGAGGCAATTGTTGAGAGCAACCGTACAAGAAAAGACTATATTGCAGATGCCGTGCTCAGAAAGGCTGGTTATTACAGCTATGCCGATGCCAATAGTTATGATGCAAGCAAGGAACACAACTGTGTGATAGGAGTTTATCGCCTGACGATGAAGAGTAACAGCGATAACTTCCGCCAGTCTGCCATCCAGGGTATTATGAAGCGAATCAAGGCAAAGGGTGCTGAGGTTATCATCTACGAGCCAACATTGGAGAATGGCAGTACTTTCTTCGGAAGTAAAGTAGTAAATGATATGGTAGCATTCAAGGCACAGAGCCAAGCCATCATTGCCAACCGCTATGATGCCTGTTTGGATGATGTAAAAGATAAGGTATATACACGAGATATATTTAGAAGAGACTAGATTTGTAGAGGAAGAAAAATAATAAAATATTCATCCTCGAAACTTTTGTCTCTTATCTTTTTAATAATTTAAATATCGTGAAGGAAATACTTTGATTTGAACTAGATGGTATATAGAATGTGAAAGTTTTTTTTATGAAAATTGATAGTATTGATAGTAAGGTAACTGAATGGTTACGAGGTGATAATTTATATAAATTTTCAAGAATCGTTTGCTTTGTGGTAGCTTTGCTGTTCTTTATGAACCAAGTCCTGGGATTATTTGATGGTTTTGTTAAAACAGAAGTAATTGGTCAGTATGGAGATTTTGTAGGTGGCGTCATTGGAACAATATTGAGTGTTGTTTTGTTATCGGATACATTTAAATCTCAAATTAAAGAAGCAAAGAATAATGCACAGGTGTTTGAAGCACAACAATTAAATGAACTTGTTTTTCATTTGTTGGATCAATATAATTCTGTTGTGGCGAGTTTTAACATTGAAAAAGATGATGCACAAGGCATAAGAACAATTTTGAAAGGAAAAGAAGGATTACATTATGCATTAGTGAAAATGCAGGAAGAATTTGCGAGTCCTCATATTTCTCATTCACGTAAAGTTGCACTTGGCATGTTTCAAAGTTTTTATGCTTCTCATGAAGATTTTGCGCCGATTTATTTTCGCACTATATATCGTATTTTTGATGTGATAAACAAGTCTGAGGTAAAGGATGACGTAAAGGTTAAGTATGCTAAACTCATTAGATGCCAATTTACAGAAACGGAGTTAGTTATGTTGAGATATAACGCTATGTGGCCAGTAGGTAAAAATATGAGGGGTTTAATAAACGAGTTTAATCTCTTGAAACATATTCGTCCTTTGGATTTGTTGGAGTATCTTGAATGGAGCAATAGATTTACCGCTTCTAATAGACACAAAGTTAATATTCTACTATATATGGTGCAAAAGCAAGTTCATGATTTGTTTTTGTCAGATGATACGACCCGTGCAATAACTAGTTTCAGAACAAAGTATAATATTAATGTTTCTAAACTAGAAAATGGTACAGTTTGTAAGTTTGATTTTACACGTAACACAAGAATTCAAATAAACTATGATTTGTTCACTAGTTTTGATTCTGTAACCATTGAAGAAATTAGATCGCTTTTTGTTGCATGGTTTAAGGAAATATTTGTTTATTCAAACTATGCCGTGTTTAATTATAGAGTTGAAATTAAAAGTGATGAGGTTGAAAGAAATGTTCCTAAAGAGCATTTTTCCATGGTCATAGCTCGTCCTGATCATAAGAAGCTAATAGTGTCAAGTGTACAATTAGATTAGCATTGTAAATTAATGCAAACAGTGCTGTAATGGTGGTTAACTTTTGTGCTTTAATTCACGAAAACCTCCATTGGCGGTGTTCTTGGATATTCAAATAGAGGCACAAACGGCTGCATCTCTATGTTTGCCGACGCCGATTGCTTTTGTGGCAAAAGATGCCGATGCTTGTGCTCGTCTAACTGTTGGACTAATGTCAAGTCGTTTTCAGAAAAGACCCCTGCTATTTTTTGCATTCATTATAACAGTCTGGAAATCAATCGAAAATATACATGATTATTGGAAGATTTAAGAATATAAATAATTAATAAGTTAAATGTATAATTATGGTAATGAAAATCTGTAGAATGAATAATATCAAGGAAGAGTTAGAAACTCTATCCTTTAGATATGTTCCACTTCGCAAACGTTATGCAAAATTATACCAAGTATTTTTTTATTGTTACTGTTTTTTGAAGGTGACTCTGCAATTGAGTATTATTGTACAAACTTTATTAAATAAATATGGATAGAAACAACCAGAAGAATAAGAAGGTAATTGTTCGTAATTCTTTGGCTCTTTATTTTAGATCTGCTTTATCAATGGCGATAACTCTATATACTTCAAGGGTTATCTTGCAAATTTTAGGAATAGTAGATTTTGGTATTTATAATATCATAGCAGGAATCGTTGGTATGTTTACTGTTTTTACTGGAACAATCTCGAACGCTGTTAGTCGTTTTTTTGCTTTTGCCATGGGTAAGTCTGATGCAACTGAGATTACTCGTATTTATACGGTATGTATAAATATAGTAGTTTTGGCATTACTCGTAGTAGTTCTATTGGGAGAGACGATAGGTGTCTATTTCCTCAATACAAAACTAAATGTACCAGTAGCCCGAATGGTAGCTGCTAATTGGGTTTATCAGGCAGTGTTGATATCATTTGTAATTAACAGTTTGAATATTGCCAATAATGCAGCTATTATAGCTAATGAAAAGATGACTTTTTTTGCCTATATGGGAATCTTTGATGTGGTGACAAAGTTAGTTATTGTATTGCTATTAGGATATTTTGATGTTGATAAGCTTAAGCTTTACGCTTCTTTATTGTGCATACAGCAAGTCTGTTTGTTTGCATGCTATCAGACATATGTATCGCATCATTTTTCTTCTTGCCTGTATCGACTCAAAATATACAGGGAAACTTTCAGGCAATTAGTTTCATATATAGGATGGACTTTCCTTAGCTCTTTGGCGTTTGTTACGAAGAATCAGGGTGTTGATATCGTCTTGAATCTTTTTTTCGGACCAACTGTTAATGCAGCTAAAGGCATAGCAGCTCAAGTTCAAAATGCTACAAGTACTTTTGGTGTTAATTTTTTGACGGCAATATCTCCACAAATAACAAAGAATTACGCTTCTGGGGATTTTAAACATACATTAGATTATGTGTTCAAGGGTATGAGACTGTCTGCTTATTTGCTAATGCTTCTGATGCTACCCATTGCTTTCAACATAGATTTTATCTTGCATTTGTGGCTTGTAAAGGTGCCGCCTATGACAGCAACATTTGTGATTTTAATATTGGTGGTTTGTGCTTTGGATACATGCTCACTACCTTTTCATTACGGCATTACAGCATCTGGCAATATCAAATATTATCAAATTGGCTCTGCTGTTATTCAGTGGTGTAATCTGCCACTGGCATATATATGTCTTAGATTAGGTATGCCTCCTTATTCTGTATTGTTGGTTGCTATTGTTTGTACTATGGTTCTTTTTGCAATGAGGGTTTTGACTTTGAGAAGAGATATCTTCTTCTCACTGATTTCTTTTGCAAAGGTATTTGTATTTAATCTATTAGTGGTTGTCTTGGTTGCTGTTTTTTGCGACAAGCTTTTGTTGGGAGAATCTATTGATTTGCTTGGTTTGATAAAATCTGTAGTTGTTATCACAATCATAAATGTATTGGTCATATATCTATTAGGATTCAATAAACATGAGCGTAGTTTAATAAATTCTAAATTAAATTCATATGTTTTTAAAATTAGTAAGTAATTCGATTAATCGGATACTCTCTCGTTTAGAGAGCATGGTAGCAAAACCAAAGTTAAACTTGTTTCAAACTATTTGGGTCAACTTCCGCTTGTTACAATGGAAAGAAGCCCTCAAATTACCAATTTTTATATATGGTCACTATTCTTTAAATACACTATCGGGGGGGGGAAGAATCAAAGGTGAAATATATCGAGGGATGATAAGAATAGGTATGAATCGGGATTGGTTTTATTCTAGTAAGACTAGAGGACTATTGTCGGTACCAGCACATACGCAAATAGTATTTAATGGTTCTTGCTTCATTGGAAACGGCTGTACAATACGAATGTCTGGACAGGGGCAATTGCTAATCGGTTCTCATGCTATAATTACCTCTAGGGTAATAATTTGTTGTGAGAATAACATCACGATAGGTGATTATGCTAGAATTACTTTTGGCTGTCAAGTTCGTGATACTAATTTTCATTATTTCCTTGATACTTCAAAGATGATAATACCGCAACGTAGAGGTAAAATATCTATAGGAGCTGCTTGTTGGATAGGTAATCATTGTGTTGTTACAAAAGAAGCTAAAATACCAGATTATTCATTAACGGCACAAGGTAGTCTGTTGAACAAAGATTATCTTAAGTTGAATGAAGGTGTAGATGAGCCTCTGTTTTTGGTTGGTACTCCAGCAAAAATCAAAGGTAAAGGATTGAAGAAAAGAATTATGCAATGCCAGGAAAGACAAATAGACCAATTCTTCTATGAAAACGATACTGCATCTTATATGGATGGAAAAGGATATAACTATATTTATCAGGACTTATGAAATTTGTATTCTATTTTTATTGGGTTGCCATAATCATGCTATCAAATGGAGCTTTCTTTTCATGGTTGCTTCAGGGGGCTCTGTTAGGTGTTTGGCGACAGGTACTGTGGGGAATGGGGCTGTTGATTGTTGCACTTAATATGAAAAATATTGTGTGTCAGTCGCCAAGGTCAGTTCAGCTGATTAAGCACCAAATATGTTTTGCATTGATTGTCTTTGTACTTTCTTTGTTTTCGTGGGCTTTGCTCGGAACTAATCTGGTTAGACTTGGATATGCTTTTTGGATTTATTTCTCTGGGATTCCATTTTTGCTGTTTCCTTATTTCTATCTTTTTAGGAAAAGTACGCCAGCACAATTCTTCAATGTTTTTGTGTTCCTTGGCACATTTTTATCTGTTGGCATCTTGGTAGATTATTTACTGGGAGGAAAAATCACTGTTGCTTTAGGAGTAGCAGGATTTAAAACTACGGATGATATAAGGGAGTCTGGTCGTTATTGCTTTTTGAGTGAAGCTCCTACGACTTTTTCTATGTACTATGTGTTTTGCATGATTTGCGTTTGGTGGAAACTTTATATGTCAAAATCTCAACTTCATAAGTTCTTGCTATTTTTACTTTTGTTCTTATATATAGTTGGAGCTTGGTTTACTGGAAGTCGCCAGATTGTAGCTGTTTTGGGTGGTTCTTTTATGGTGATATTTACTTATTATACATTATTTGTACGTGATACTAAAAAATATTTGCTATCGATTCTCCTAATAGCATGCCTTGGGGGAGGTGTGTTGTATGCCAGGATTCATAAAGATGAAGCTTATCAAACTAGATACTCTTCATCTGTGATAAGCAAAGATAGTAGGATGATATTATGGGAAAAAGGGTATAAAAAAACATTTGGATCACCAGATTGGGGCGTTTTCCTTTATGGAAAAGGAGTTGGCTTGACTCAAGGTCAGAAAGCCTTAAAAGGAGAGCCACTAGATAGTCATTACGAATGTACATTTATTTCGAGAATGCTTGATGTGGGGATTATTGGTGTTATAATGCTTCTTTATCCAATATTTATGTTTTTAAGGCAAGTTTCCGTTCATAGATTCTCTGACTGCCTATTGTCATGTTTCTTTATGAGTTATTTTTTCATAAGTCTAGTCTCTCCAAATGGAGCTCATCAAACAACGCAGATGGTTGTGTTTCTTGCTTTGGGATTATTGGTTAACAAAAAAGATTTTTTTACTAAAGATGAAAACGAATAAACTTTTTAAGAATCGAATAGCATATATTGACACAGCTAGAGGAATTGTAATTCTCTTGATGGTATTGGGTCATAGTAGTATTCCGCAGTCTTTTTCTGATTGGATATTCTCTTTTCATATGCCTTTCTTTTTCATCTTATCAGGTGTGTTGACAAATTTCGATAATTCAACAATAAAGTCTTTTGTATGCCACAAGATAAAAACTCTGATTTTTCCATTTTTACTATATTCAATATGTAACATAGTTATCTATCCGCTTTATGGTAATATGGATTTGGTTCATTTCATAGAACATACATTAAAATATGGTTGGGAAGGATATGCTTTGTGGTTTGTTCCCATTCTTTTCTTAAGCTTGTGTATAGCTAAGTTGATTTTCCATTGGGACCATCTAATGATAGCCATTGGACTAATGATAATAATAGGTGCAATATTGGACCTCTTAGATTGTCAAATGCCGTGGACTCTTAGCACTGTTCCTATAGCATCTGTCTTTGTTTCGTTGGGCTCGTTTTTTAGAGATAAGCTACTTCGTTTAGACAAGATAAAACGTCCTTGGTTCTTAATGACTATTGCATTATGTGGGGGGGGCAGTTTTGTCTATGATACATAAAACCGATTTAGCATGGAATCATTGTAATCCGATATATATTACCTTGCCAGCAGCATTTTTAGGATATATTTTTATTATGCTGCTATCTAAATATATAGAAAAGAGTATTCCTGATTGTTTTTCACGTATCTTATGTAAAATAGGTCGTGAAACCTTTGTGTTTGTAGCTTTTAGCCAAAGTATAATTAAGATAATAAATGCCACCATAATAATTTCATCAATAACTAAGTATGTTATGCTCTTTGTGGCATTATGGGTGATAATAGTAATTAAAAATAAAGTAAAAAATGCGTATATTTATAACTCATATATTGCCTCATAAAGATGTGCTGAAATACAACATTTCCGTAGCAGGCTGTAATTTTTCATGGAATCTTATTGAAGGTGGTTTGTTTGACAAGGTTTATTCTATTTTACCACCATTTGTATCTGGTAAAATAGATGTTGATTATGAAGATTTGGTATATTCAGAATGGAGGAAGCGAGGACGTTCTTGGGCAAAGTTTGCTGTTCTTAAGGAACAATGGGACGTTTTTAAAATGATACCTAATCATTCTAAAGTGTGGTTCTACAATATGACTCCGATCAATTGTTTGCTGTTTTGTCTGCTGAGAATATTTAAGCGAACTGTACAATCTAATGTTATTATCTTGGATTATACGCCTTATAAAAGGAAAATCTCTTTTGCCAATTTGATGTTGTGGCTTTGCAATAAAGCTAATGGTACTATAACTTTAGCAAATTCACCTTTGTTCAAATGTAAAAATACGGTGTTGTTGCCGGGGGTTGTCTCGCTGAAAGCAGAGAATCTTCCTAAGATAGAAAAGGTTTCTAAAGATTTTTTGATTTCTGGAGTTCTTAGAGAAGAAATTTCTTTGATAAGTGTTCTTCTACAAACGTTCGCCAAACTGCCAGATTGTAATTTGCATATAACTGGTTTTGTAGTTGATGATATGATGATAAAAGAATATGCTGAAAAATTTGATAATATAATTTATCATGGGAAGGTTGAATGTAAAGAATATGTTCGCCTATTGAAAGTTGTTCCTTTCCTTTTAAGCACGAGAAATCCTAAAGTACCAGAGAATCAATGCAATTTTCCCTCCAAGGTGATAGAGGCTTTATTATACAATAGAATAGTAATATCCACCATTCATTACAAACAACTTAAGGGTATTAACTATTTTGAAGTTTCTGATGATGTTGAACCTTTGGTTGAAGATATTCGGAGAATAGTGTCGATAGATAGTTATGAACTTTTGAAATATGCAAATCAATCATATAAGGTAAAAGAACTATTTGGGGTTGATGTCTGGAAACGAAAAATGGAACAAATTGAAAGATTGTATATGATATGCAAAAGTAATAATAATGGTTGATATATAATGGAATACATATTTAATTTCGTAGTTTGTTCTTTATATAAGCAGTTATGAAAAAACTTGTCTTTTTCGGTAACTATCTCAACCATCATCAAGTGCCTCTTGCTGATGCTTTTTTTACAATCTTAGGCGACAGCTTTGCTTTTGTGGCGACGATGCCTGTAGATGTGGAGCATCTCAAAGGTGGTAGGGATTATTCATCCAGACCCTATTGCGTCGTGGCTTCAATGGATGTAGCAGCAAGGCAGCATGCCATGGAACTAGCTCGTACGGCTGAGGTCTGTGTCTTTGGGGCAGACTCCTTGGAGTATGCCATAGAGCGTGCCAAACAGCCTAACTGTGGCTTGTCATTTGAGTTTGGTGAGCGATGGCTGAAACGCGGATGGATTAACGTACTCTCTCCTTATTTGCAAAAATGGTGGTGGAGCTACCAAATATATTTTAGAAATAAACCATTCTATAAGCTCAATGCCAGCGGGTTTGCAGCCAAGGATCATCAGAAACTTTATACCTATCTGGGGAGATGTTATAGGTGGGGATACTTCACGGCGGTTCCAGAAAAAGCCGAAGTTGAAGCATCCCTGGATGTTTCCACTTCAGGAATCGCACCCACATTCATGTGGTGTGCAAGATTCCTGAAGTTGAAACATCCAGAACTCCCCGTGCTGATGGCAGAAAAATTGCGGCAGAAAGGCCACCGCTTTGTGATCGACTTCTATGGCAGCGGCGAGGAGGAGGCTTCCACACGGGCCTTGGCAAGCCACCTAGGCTTAGAGGACTGCATCAATTTCCTTGGTGCCGTGCCCAACGAGCAGGTGCTGCAGGCCATGCGCCAGCACGACATCTTCCTCTTCACCTCCGACAGCAATGAGGGCTGGGGAGCCGTGGCCAACGAGTCGATGAGCCAAGGCTGCGTGCTAGTGGGCAGCGATGCCATTGGCAGCATCCCCTTCTTGGTGAAGCACCGCCAGAACGGCTTGGTGTTCCGCTCTTGCCAAGTAGATTCGCTGGTGGAAGAGGCAGAATGGCTCATCACCCATCCCCAGGAGATGAGACGGATGCAGCGGGCCGCCGTGAGCACGATGCAAGAGATATGGTCGCCAAGAAACGCCGCCCGCCAGTTCCTGCAACTGGTGGGGGATTTGGAAAACGGCAGGGAATGCTCCGTGATGGAGGGGCCGGGGAGTAAGGAATGAAGAAAACTAGGAATAAAGAACAGAAAATGGAAACGACGAAAAAGATGACACCTTATTTGAGCGACAAGCTGAAGGCTTTGTCCTTTATGTCCATCATCATGGTGGTTTTTATTCATACCTTCTATACTGAGGGTAGCAATTATCAGGTCTTGTCTTTCATAGAAAGCCTGATAGGGGGCAGTATGGCAAGGATAGCCGTGCCCCTGTTTTATTTCATCTCGGGCTATTTGCTTTTCCTTCATATGGATTCCCTTGCCTCTTGCTTGGGGAAGATTAAGAAGAGGATGAGGACATTGTTGGTTCCCTATTTGATAGCCAACACCTTATCGTTCTGCTTCTACCTTTCTTTTGACCTGTTGGCAAGGATTGTCTCAGGTATGGGGGGGGTAATGAACTTCCATGTGATGGAATGGTTTGATGGTGGATGGGGTGAAATAATCTCCAAGACTTATTGGGAACCGATAGCCTTCCAACTTTGGTTTGTGAGGGATATGCTTATTTTTATCTGGCTATTGCCTATCATCCAATTCCTGCTGAGGTGGATTTCCAAGACAAAGGCTTCTGCGCTGTTGGGCATATTGGTGCTCTTATTTTTGCAAGTCTACTCCGAATTGCTGGTGCTATGGATGGCGATAGGAGGACTGATTTCATTAGGTAGGGTATATGACCTGACCAAGGTGTGCACCAACTGCTGGATAGCCCTTGGAAGCTCGCTGATTTTCCTTGCGTTGATAGTGGCACATGCCTTAGGCAATAATGAAAAGGTTTGTGAGGCGATGATTCCTATGGTGGGAATCGTGGCTGTATGGTATGTTTACGATATGCTGTTGAAAGGCAAGATAATCTGCCAAACACCCAAAGGAAAAGTTATCAAGAGCTATACCTTTTTCATCTATCTTACCCATATTCCCTTGCTTCTCATCTTCAAGAAACTCCCCCTCATGCTATCCCAAAGCGAATGGATGCTTACTTGTTGCTATCTGCTCGTGCCATTCATCTATTGCGCCTTTGCCATCTTGCTGGGTGCATTCTTGAAAAAAAAAATCCCTTCTTTTTACTATCTGTATGCTGGAGGGAGATAAATTCTCTATTGTAAACTTACCACATTTATGAAGATACTACAAACAATATCAGGTTTTGGAGCCCACTCGGGGGGCACCTCTACCTGCACCTACGACCTCATTTCGGCTCTCCATGCCGAGATGGGGATGGTGGATTTGCTCACATTGAGCAGCAAGGCCCCGACAGACAGGCTGATGGGCATGGGCGAGGAGTGGATTCATGCCCTGCCCAATGATGCCATCACGCCCTTTGGCTATTCTGCCAACATGAAAAGATGGATGGAGGAAAAGATGGGGGAGTATGACATCTTGCACGCCAACGGACTCTGGATGTATGCCAACCACATTACTTGCGCCATGGCCAGGAAGTACGGCAAGCCCTATGTTATCACGCCCCACGGCATGCTCTATCCTGCCGCCCTAAGGCGGTCGTACTGGAAGAAGTGGCCTTTTCTGAAACTCTTCTTCCATAAGGACATCATGCATGCCTCCTGCCTGCATGCCACCTGCAAGCAGGAGATGGAGCACATCAGGGAGTTTGGTTATCGGGGACCCGTGGCCATCATCCCGAATCCGATGGTGCTGCCTGCACCCCCTTCCGCAAAGCGGAGCCCGAAAGCCAAAAAGGCTTTCGGTTTTCTGGGGCGCTTGCACCCCAGAAAAAAAGTTGAGAATCTTTTTTATGGGGTTGAGCTGCTAAAGGAGAGACAGCAGGAATGCGAGCTCTGGATTATGGGTAGCGGGCTGCCGGAATATGAGGCGTTTCTGAAAGCTGAGGTGGAGCGACTGGGATTGCGCAACGTGCGCTTCTTGGGTTTCGTCAGCGGACAGGAGAAATATGAGAAGCTGGCTCAGTTATCCACGCTCTTCGTGCCTAGCGACTTCGAGAACTTCGGTATGATTGTGACGGAGGCTCTGTCGGTGGGTACGCCTGTGATGGCGAGCCTGGGCACGCCCTGGGAGGAGCTGAATAATCAGCACTGTGGATGGTGGTGCGACAGGACTCCCGAGAACATAGCTCAGGTGATGCGGCAGGTGCTTGATATGTCTGCTCAGGAACTGGACGCGATGGGGGAGAGGGGCAAGGCAATGGCGAAGGCTAACTTTGTCGCCGAAGAAGTGGCCTGCAAGGTAATGCAGCTCTATTCCTGGCTCCTCGATGGCGGTCAGGCTCCGGCATTCGTGCATGAGATTTAACTTTCAATAAAAGATGAACAGAAAACGTAAACTGTTAATTTATGGAGGGGCGAGTTTGGTCCTCCTCGTGGTCCTGGAGATTGTTCTGAGAACAGCGTGGGGATTTGGAAATATGCCGCTTTATGCGGCGAGTAGCGAATGGGAATATATGACCATGCCCGAGCAGAGCGGAAAGAGGCTGGGTAACAAGTTTTACTTCAACCGCTATGGCATGAGGAGCGAGGAGGTGGATTCCACCAAGAAACACGTGCTGGGACTAGGCGACTCCGTAATCAATGGGGGCGTGCAGACCGACCAGGACAGCTTGGCTACCTCTATTTTCTCTGCCGAAACAGGCATTCAGATGCTCAATGTATCGGCTGGTAGCTGGGGACCGGACAACTGTGCCGCCTTCCTGCGCCACTATGGGCTCTTCGATGCCAAGGGGATGTTTCTGTTGGTGAGCAGCCACGATGCCCACGACAATATGGACTTCGAGCCTGTGGTGGGAGTGCTGGAGAGCTACCCCGACAAGCAGTATTGCTGCGCCATCGTGGAGGTGGTGTGCCGATATATCTACCCTCGCTATATCCGCAAGTTCTTCAAGCAGACGAAGGAGGATCTGGATCCCGACCAGAAGGTGCTGGCCCAGGTGGGCATCCATAAGAGCGGAAAGAAGTTTAACCCCGGTTTCGATGAGCTGAAGTTGATGGCCGACAGCGCACGCATCCCCCTCGTGGTGTTCCTGCATGCCGAGAAGCCTGAGATGCAGGTGGGCAAGTATAATGAGCAGGGCCAGAGATTATAGCCTGGTGCAAGAAGAACGGGGTGAAGCTCATCAAGGACATAGACTGCGGATTCACCCTCGATGACTATCGCGACGACATCCATATCAATACCAGGGGACAGAGAAAACTGGCCTCGGTGATGGAGAAAGCTTTTTAATGTTTAGTGTTTTCAAAAATATAGAACTATGGACTGTCGTGGGTGACAACCCTGCTAAATACTTAAAAATGAGAAAAATGAATATTACTAATAAGGAGGGGGTAATTCTCTATAGTTTACCCCATGGTCTATGGACCGTCGATGCAATGCTCCATAATAAGTGGAGGATTGCGGGATGAAGAGTATAAGAAAAATTAATATTATCACCTCGCCCTTTGGCTGTATTCCTCCTCATGCAATAGGAGCGGTGGAAAAGCGGTGGAAAAGTTGTGGTGATTACTATATATCAAAAGGAATGGACGTGTGCTTTTTATCCAAGAAGCCCGAAAGCCCTAGCATCTGCCACAATAATATTAAATATGTGAAGGGATATGGAAGAACGGGAAGTTGGGGGAAAGATTTCTTGCTAGACTTGATTTATTCTTTCAAGGCTTTGTGCAAAATGCCAAAATGTGATGCTTTGGTCCTCAACACTGCTTGGTCGCCTATCCTCTTGCCCTTGTTTAGATGGAAATATAAGGTATCTCTTTATAATGTGGCCAGATTTCCAAAACGGCAATTTGGATTCTATCGATCTGTAGATATTTTGTCGTGTGTGAGTAGGGCTGTTTATAATTGCCTGCAGGAGCAGACTCCAAGTTCAGAAAAACAGGCTTGCGTAATAAGTAATTTCATTGATGCTGAAATCTATCATCCTTATCGCATTCATAGCTTACCCTCTCATCCCGTTGTATTATATACAGGGAGGGTGCACCGAGAAAAAGGAATAGAATTATTGGTAATGGCCATCAATAAGTTACGTAAGAATCGAAAAGTTTCTCTTAGAATTATAGGTGCTTGGGATACTCCAAGAGGGGGGAGCGGAAAGGCCTATAAAGACGAACTGAATGCCTTGGCTGAGGGATGGCAGATAGAATGGATTGAACCTATCTATAACCCCAAAGAACTAGCCTCTGCTATGGATCAATGTGATATTTATTGCTATCCTTCCTTGGCAGATAAGGGAGAAACCTTTGGTGTGGCTCCTCTAGAAGCAATGGCATTGGGTATTCCGACGATTGTATCCGATTTGGATTGTTTCAAGGATTTTATAACCGACCGTGTGAGTGGATTGATATTCGATCATAGGGCAGATGATGCTGTGGAGCAATTGTCTAAATGCTTTGAATACGTGATGTCAGAGAGCAAGCACTATCAGGATTTATCAAGCAATGGTGTTTTGGCTTCTGCTTCGTTTAATGTAAATCAGAAAGCAGAAGAATATTTATGGGTGCTTCATAATATGTTGAATTTTGGAAAAACAGGATTTAACATAGAAACCATGATGGTAGAATCTCTAAATCAGTGATAGTATGGGCAAGCAACTCTATTTGAAAAATGCAAATCAGAAGGATGGATATTCCTCGCCTTGGACCAAAAAAGAAGCAATCCTAATTAGAATATGGGAGGTGGTTTGGACTTTATTTGTTTCCTGGCTTCCCAAACCTTTCTATCGTTGGCATGTCTTTTTACTGAAATGTTTTGGCTGCCATATCCATGGGCATGTCTTTATTTCTCCTTCTTGCAGAATTTATGCTCCTTGGTTGTTGGAAATGGGCAATCATTCTTGCCTTGGCAAGAACAGCGAGATTTATAACTTAGGTCCGGTTAGAATAGGAGAGAGAACGACTTTAGCACAATATGTTTATGTTTGCAATGGCACTCACGATTTGTCTAATCCCATTTTACCTTTAATGGTAGGAAATGTGGATATAGGAAATGATGTGTTTGTGGGTGCTAAAGCTATTTTGCTGCCTGGTTTATCCATAGCCAATGGTTGTGTGATTGGGGCTGGCTCTGTTCTTGCAAAGTGTACAGAGCCTTTTAAGGTATATGCAGGAAATCCTGCTAAATATCTGAAAGATAGGATATTAAATAAATAGAATATGAAGGAAATTAATTCGGGGGGGGGGGAAAGAACAGTTTTATTTGCCCAATCCAAATGGAATAAAAAAAAGAGAAAAGATTAAACGCCATATCTGGTTTTTTGTTCAAAAATATTTTTATGCCACAACACCTAAGTTTCTTGGCAAATGGAGAATCTTTTGCTTGCGTGCTTTTGGCGCTGAGATAGGAAAGGGGTGTTTCATCGCTTCTTCTACTTACGTGCATCTGCCTTGGAAGCTCCATTTGGGCGATGGTGTTTCTATAGATGAACAATGCTACTTGCAAGGAGAAATATATATGGGAAATCACGTGGCTATTGGAAATAACGTGCATATCGTAACAGAAGGGCACAATGTGAAATCCAGATATTTCGAAGGTTCGAATCATCCTGTACGTATAGGCAATAGTTGCTTTATTGGTGGCGATGTCTATATAGCTAGGGGAGTAAAGATTGGAACATTGAGCGTGGTTGGAGCAAAAAGCGTGGTATGGCATGATGTGGAGGAAAATACGATAGCTTTTGGTAATCCGTGTGAGAGGAAAGGCTATCGAATTCCTCCAGGAGAGTTCTCTCAATACGCTTATTGAATCATTAAACAATAACAATAAATTATGCTAGATATTACAGCCATTATCCTTACGTATAACGAGGAAATTCATATCAGAAGATGCCTCGAAAACGTGGGAAAGTTTGCCAAGAGAATCATCGTGGTGGATTGCTTCTCGAAAGATAAAACCTGCGAAATAGCCAAAGAAATGGGGGCGGAAGTTATACAGCATGAGTGGCCAGGGAATCAGGCAGAACAATTTAACTGGTTGATAGATAATGTGTCTATCAATACAAAATGGATTCTCAGACTCGATGCCGATGAGTATCTCATGCCTGATCTCATTGCGGAACTCAATGAAAAGCTCCCGACAATGGATGAGGGCGTTTCAGCCCTCTTTCTCGCGCGCGCACGCGCTTATTGCGGAAAAATACTTCATCATGGTATTGTGAATGGTATCCGAATCGTGAGAATCTTCCGAACTGGTAAGGCTCGTTATGACAAGCGTATCATGGATGAGCATCTCTCAATCTTGGATGGTAAAACCATCGAAATGAAACATCAGTTTGTGGATGACAATCGTCTGACAATTGGTCAGTTTACCATCAAGCACGAGAACTATGCATCACGTGAAGCTGCTATTCTGCTAGATGCAGAATATCATCTATCAGATACAAGTAAGTTGGAGAAAGATCATGGCGAGGAAGTAGAGAAGAAGCGTGCACAGAAAGCGAAGTATGCCAAGATGCCGCTATTCTGGAGAGCTTTTGGTTACTTTATATATCGCTATATCGTGAAAGGAGGATGGCGTGATGGTAAGGAGGGATTCTTATGGGACTTTCTGCAGGGCTGGTGGTATCGTACATTGGTAGATGCTAAAATCTACGAGGTTAAGAAGGCGTGTGGAAATGATAAAGAGAAGATAAGAAAGTTTTTGAAAGATAATTATAATATTGATATTTAGCATATTGACATAATCACAAAAAATAATGAAAATCTCTATCATTACCGCTACGTATAATAGCGGGAAGACGGTGAGTGATACGCTGAAAAGTGTGCTCTCCCAAACCTATCACGACTATGAACTGCTGGTCGTGGATGGGACTTCGAAAGATAATACCCTGGAGGTGGTAAAGAAGATGGAACCTCTGTTTGAGGGGAGAATGAGGTATATCAGTGAACCCGATAAGGGAATCTATGATGCCATGAACAAGGGCATCAAGATGGCTACGGGGGATGTAATCGGTATTCTTAACTCGGACGACTTCTATACTTCGGATGATGCCTTGGCTTGTATCGCATGGACTCTGGAGAAAGAAAAGGTGGATGCCGTGTATGGCGACATACACTATGTGGACGATGAGGACTTGAAGAAATGCGTAAGATACTATAGCTCCAAGCCTTTCAGAAGGTGGATGATGAGACTGGGATTCATGCCTGCGCATCCTTCGTTCTATTGTCGTAAAGAGGTATATGAGAAATATGGTGCCTTTGATGCTGAAAACTATCGGGTGGCTGCTGACTTTGAAAATCTGCTGAGACTTATCTTCGTAAATAAAATTAAAATGCACTATATCAACAAGGACTTTGTAACCATGCGTACCGGTGGCGCTTCCAATTCTGGATTAGAGAGCCACAAGCGCATCATGCGTGACCACTTGAAAGCGCTTAAAAAGAACGGTGTGTATTCTAACATCTTCCTGCTGGGATTACGCTATCTATATAAAATAGGTGAAATATTAAAAAGTAAATGCTAAAAAATAATAGTATAGATATATGATTCAGCCAATTCATATTTATTTGCTAGGTGCCTTTATCGTGGCGATGATCATCGCCAATATCGTGTTGCCTAATATTCTTCTGATCTCTCATAAGAAAAGATTGTTTGACATGCCTGACGAGAGAAAGGTGCATCATGCACCGATACCAAGGCTGGGCGGTCTTGCTTTCTTCCCCGTGATGCTGATTACCATGGGTGGTCTGATGCTGGTACATCATCTGATGGGGCTGAACAGTGGGGCTATGCAGGGGGAGGCTCCCTATGAATACCTCGCCCTGCTGGTGGGTAGCATGATGCTCTTCCTGGTGGGTCTCGCCGACGACCTGATAGGCGTGGGTTACAAGAAGAAGTTCATGGTGCAGATATTGGCGGCAAGCCTGCTCGTGGCTTCGGGCGTATGGATCAAGTCGCTCGACGGTCTCTTCGGGGTGTATCAGGTTTCACCATGGTTCGGCATGCCGTTTACCGTGCTCATCGTGGTGTATGTTACCAATGCCATCAACCTGATTGACGGCATCGACGGTCTGGCTTCGGGGCTCTGTGCCATCTCGCTGGTGGCTCTGGCGGGGCTGCATATCTGGCTGGGACTGTACTCCTATGCTCTGCTGTGTATCTCGGCTCTGGGTGTGATCATCCCGTTCTGGTATTATAATGTGTTTGGAAACGAGATGAGGGGCAGGAAGCTCTTCATGGGTGATTCGGGTTCGCTGTCGCTGGGATATATCATCAGCTTCCTGATGATTCACCTGAGTACGGTGGATGTGCATCCCCGTGCCGTGAGCGACTATAATATGGTGCTGGCGTTTACCACCATGCTGGTGCCGCTGCTCGACGTGGTGAGAGTGGTGGGCCACCGGCTGAGAACAAGGAAGAATCCGTTCTTGCCAGACAAGAACCATATCCACCACAAGCTGCTGAGATGTGGGCTGAAAGTGAGACAGGTGATGGTAAGCATCTGTCTGCTCTCGCTGATGTTTATCCTGATCAATGTGGCGCTGATTGGGGATGTGAACATCACGTATATCCTGGGTATTGACATCGTGGTATGGATTGTGTTCCACCTTATCCTGGATGTCATCCTGCACACCAGGGGGACGGAAGTGGAAATTTAATTCTCTATATTTAAAACTATGCTATTCCCGGCTCGGAGATTCAGTGGAATCTCTGGGTCGGGATTTATTTTTTGTTAAAATCGTAGAAATACTTGGTTGTTTCGGGGATTTGATGTATATTTGCAATTCATTAGATAGCTTTTGATTATGGCAAGAAAATTATATCCTATAGGAATTCAGACATTTGAACGTATCCGCAAGGAGGACAAGTTCTATGTAGATAAGACGGAATACATCTATCGTATGACCCATACCGATGGAACGTATTTCTTCCTGAGCCGACCACGCCGTTTCGGCAAGTCGCTGCTGGTTTCCACTTTTCAGAGTTATTTCGAGGGCAAAAAGGAACTCTTCGAGGGGCTTGCCATCGAAAAACTGGAGAAGGAGTGGAACGAATATCCTGTGCTGCACTTCGACCTGAGCAAGGGCAAGCATATGGAGAATGAGCAGCTGGAAGAGTATCTGGGCTACCTTTTGGAAGATTATGAACAAAAGTATGGTATAGAAAATCACCGTAACGGAAACAACAATCGATTCAACGACTTGATAGAAGTGGTTTACCAGAAGACGGGCAAGCAGGTGGTGGTGCTCATTGATGAATATGATGCACCATTGCTGGATGTGGCGCATGAGAAGGAAAAACTCGATGTGCTCCGTAACACGATGCGCAACTTCTATAGTCCTCTGAAGGGAAATGAGTCAATGCTGCGCTTCGTCTTCATGACGGGCATCACGAAGTTCTCGCAGCTCAGCATCTTCAGCGAGCTGAACAATATCAAGAATGTGAGCATGAAGGTGCCTTATGCTGGCATCTGCGGCATCACCAAGGAGGAATTGCTGACCCAGATGAGCGATGATATTGATGAATTGGCTGAGAATTTGGAACTCAGCAGGGAAGAAACCATCGAGGAGCTGAAAAGTCATTATGATGGATACCATTTCTGCTGGCCATCGCCTGATGTCTTCAATCCTTATAGCTTGCTGAATTGCTTTGCCGATGGAGAAATGGATTCTTACTGGTTCGGATCGGGCACTCCTACTTACCTGATTGAAAAAATGAGGGAGTTTCATGTGTTGCCATCGCAGTTAGGGCGGGTGAGGGCTAAGGCTGCATCCTTTGATGCTGCAACGGAAAGAATGACATCGCTCACTCCACTGCTGTATCAGAGTGGCTATCTTACCATCAAGGATTATGAAAAGAAGATAGATGTCTATACGCTCGACTTTCCTAACAAGGAGATTGAGGTGGGACTGTTCGACTGTTTGCTGCCGGGCTACCTTGGAGCGGGAATAGATGCGGGTAGGGTTGTAATAGCTGACATTTCTACCTATATTAATAGTGGTGAAATGGATGAAGCCCTGCAAATGCTGGCTGATTTTCTGGAAACCATTCCGTATTGCGACAACACCCACTACGAGGGGCATTGGCAGCAGACGCTCTACATCATGTTTGCCCTGCTCACCAACTATGATATCCTCGTGGAGCAGCATACGGCGAAGGGCAGAATCGATATCTCGATGGAGACTGCAGATACCATCTACGTGATGGAGCTGAAATTCAACAAGAGTGCCGAGGAGGCTCTCGCCCAGATAGAGGCAAAACACTATGCCGATGCTTTCAAGATGAGCGGCAAGAAGGTGGTGAAGATAGGCTTGAACTTCTCGGTGAAGGACGAGGTGAACTGCCTGGAATGGAAGATAGAATGACAAGGGGGATGAAATAATTAATACCAATAACACCAACTAATACCTGCGAAAACACAAGATTAGGAAATAACTTTTTAGAAATACAGCATGGGTTGTTGTCAAGCTAAATGAAGCTTGGCAACAACTTCTATGATTGGTCACGTGAACATCACGTATATCCTGGCCATCGACATCGTGGTATGGATTGTGTTCCATCTTATCCTTGATGTTATCTTGCATAAAAGGGAACGGGTAAACTCCCTTCACGAAACGGAGGGGAGTGCCGGTTGTGCAGGTGTTGAGAATGGTTCTTGTTAAAAGCCTCGAATTGCACCCTTATCCATAAAAAACACTAAAAAGATTCTGTATCTCAAATTTTATTTGTACTTTTGCAGAGTCATTTCAGCGTTCTATTTGTTTTCTAATGCAACACTAAGATGAATGGAGTGCTGATTTGAGAGAAATGCTGAGAAACCTGGATGTTGCTCAGAACCTATTAATCAATATTACTAATTGTAAGTGTTGCAAACTTTAGGGATGAAAATTAAGAGTTTTTTAATGGCAGCCTTGGCGGCATTTTCTTTGTCGGCTAGTGCTCAGTCTTTGTCTCCAGGCACCAAGTGGCATTGGGACAAGGGAACAATCGTTGTGGAGACACCAGAGCGTCCTGCAGGACAGCAGAATGTTTTGGGATTGACGGCTCCTAAGTTGAAGACAGTACGTGTGGGCTTTGTCGGTCTCGGTATGCGTGGCCCTTGGGCAGTAATGCGTTTCTGCCACATTCCAGGTGTAGAGATCGTTGCCTTGTGCGATTACGAGGAGGCTCGTGCAGAGAAATCACAGGAGTACTTGCGCAAGCAGGGCTTGAAGCCTGCTGATATCTATAGCGGCGAGAAGGGTTATGAGGCTTTGTGCAAGCGTTCTGACATTGACCTGGTTTATATCGCAGCCGACTGGAATCACCATTTCCCAGTTGCCAAGTTTGCGATGGAGAATGGCAAGCATACTGCCATCGAGGTGCCTAGTGCCATGAATCTGGATCAGTGCTGGAGCCTGATCAACTTGAGCGAGCAGACTCGCAAGCATTGCTTCATCTTGGAGAACTGCTGCTACGACTACTATGAGATGAATGCGCTGGCTATGGCTCAGGATGGCGTTTTCGGTGATATCATCCGTGCAGAGGGTGCTTATATCCACTGTCTCGAGGACTTCTGGGATGCTTACTGGAAGGATCCGGCTGACAATGACAAGGACAACCTCCACTGGCGTATGAAGTATAACATGGAGAACCGTGGTGATGTTTATCCTACTCACGGCTTGGGTCCTGTTGCTCAGTGCCTGAATATTCACCGTGGCGACCGCTTCACAACGCTCGTTGCTATGGATACAGAGTCTTTCGTGGGTAAGGACTGGGTGAAGAACAAGAGCGGCAAGGAGTGCAAGGAGTTCCGCAATGGTGACCATACTACTACCTTGATGCGTACAGCCAAGGGTAAGGTAGTGGAGATTCAGCACAACGTGATGACTCCTCAGCCATACAACCGCTTGTTCAAGCTCACTGGTACCAAGGGTTACGCTACCAAGTATCCTACCGAGGAGTTTGCTCTCTCTGGCGAGGCGCTCAAGGGTACAGGTGCTCCTCAGATGGATAACCTCAATGCTCATGGTTTCATGAACAAGGAGCAGAAGGAAGCTTTGATCAAGAAGTATTATCACCCAATCTTGAAGAAGTATGGTGAACTGGGCCGTCAGATGGGTCATGGTGGTATGGACTTCATCATGGACTCTCGTCTGGTTTACTGCTTGCAGAATGGCTTGCCATTGGATATGGACGTTTATGATTTGGCAGAGTGGTGCTCTTTGGCTGAGTTGGGTGCGCTTTCTATGGACAACAACTGTGCTGCTGTTACCTTCCCAGATTTTACCCGTGGTTTCTGGAACAAGCAGGATGGCTACAAGCATCAGTATGCTTCTCCTGAGGCTGAGGCTGCTACAGAGGCTGCCGCTGCTGCTTATACCAAGTCACAGAAGGAGGCTACTGCTAAGTTCAAGTTGTGGAATCTTTATGATGCTGTAGCTGCTGCCAAGAAGGCTAACAATGCCAAGGCTTTGAAGTCGGCTACTGCTAAGTACAACAAGGCTGTAGCTGCTGCCAAGAAGGCGATGAATGCCAGAAAATAATAGCAGGAATTTAACTCCTCTAATTCCCCATAAAAAATCAAGAGGGTGTGTCATAAGTCACAGCCAATACGCCCTGAAAGGGCAGAAGCTCCTAGCCCAGGGCATCGCCCTGGGTTTTAGAATAAAGACAAAAAAGTCGCCCTGAAAGGGCAAAAGCTTTCAATTTCAAAGCTTTTGCCCTTTCAGGGCGACTTTACTTTTTGCCAACATTACCCAGGGCGATGCCCTGGGCTAGGAGCTTTTGGGCTTTCA
>ERZ1026862.469-NODE-469-length-26890-cov-4.443488_pt1 | contig 26890 bp, 25 predicted proteins | sample MGYA00380161_ERZ1026862 | MGnify/ENA primary metagenome ERZ1026862 (study PRJEB33269, sample SAMEA4719797) | human gut metagenome | biome: human-associated habitat; feature: organic feature; material: feces | place: Cameroon | collected 2013-10 ... | reverse complement strand
ACCGTCGAAAAATCCCCTAAAGGGGCTTTTCCGCCGAACAACCGCACTGCGCGCACTCATTGTCGGCTATGCCGACAATTCGCACACTTGTGCGGTTAGAAGTATTTTTTGACCCGGCAAAGCTGGGTCAAAAAATGAATTACAAAAGCTCGCTTCGCGAGCAATTATCAATTTTTTCTACAAGATGAGAACAGGGTGGAATCATTCCACCCTGTTTTTGTTTATTGAAGAGCGTCCTTGTAGACCTTTCCCCAGTCCCCCATTGCGGAAAGCACCGGGCGCATGGATTCCCCCAGCTCCGTCAGCGAGTATTCCACCCTCGGCGGCACCTCCGGATAGACCGTGCGCAGGATTATTCCGTCGGACTCCAGCTGGCGCAGGCTGTCCGTCAGGACTTTCTGGCTCACCCCGTCCAGGGATTTCCGCAGCTCGTTGAACCGCCACGGCCTCATGAGAAGATTCCGCATTATCAGCAGCTTCCACTTGTTGCCGATTATCTGGACGGTGGTCGCGACGTCGCACTCGGGTAGTTCTTCGCGCTTTAACATATGTATCCCTCCAATGGTTCAGAATATGATGTTACATACATTATAGCATACAGACCGCGAAAAATCAACCGTAAAAATTAGATCGGCGGCAGGACACCTCCGGGTGAATTTGTAACCGTGTGTGCTTTACGAACGGGAAAGCCGTATTCAAAGCGACATTCGCCCCCGGTCGGATACCCTCATTGACAAAGCCGCCGGAATGTGGTAAAATGTATCCAGATAGAAGAAAAGGGGTTTAGATATGAGCAGGGACGATGAAGAAAATTATACGGTGCGGCCGCTGACGATACAGGATATCGACCAGTACAACGCGCTGCTGAGATACGCATTCCAGGTCACGGAGCAGGAGCTTTCCGAAACCGGCTGGAAGAACGACGAGATAAAGCGCTCGAAGTTCCCGGTGCTGCAAAGAGCGGACGTGCTGGGCTGCTTTGACGGGAACGACCTGGTGTCGCAGTTCGCGGTGTATCCGCTGGAGATGAACATTTACGGCGCGAAGTACCCGGTGGGATTCGTGACCAGCGTCTGCACCTACCCGGAGCACACCGGGCACGGCATTATGAAGCGCCTGATGATACAGAGCCTGACGCGCATGCGTGAGAACCACCGCCCGTTCGCGCTGCTGTATCCCTATTCCATTCCGCTGTACCGGCGGCTGGGCTGGGAGATAATCTCCAACAAGATGACCTACATCGTCAAGGATACGCAGATACCGCGCAAGATAAAGGAGCCGGGTTATATCCGCCGCGTGGAGTGGGACGACAAGGAATTCATGCAGCTCCACACGAAGTTCGCGCAGAAGACCCACGGCTGTCTTTTCCGCAATAATCTCGCCTGGGAGGAATACTGGCGCTGGGACGAGGACGACACCCGGGTGGCGGTGTACTATTCCGACGACGATGAGCCCTACGGCTACATGGTGTACCTGATAAACAACGACATCATGCACATCAAGGAGATGATCTACCTCACCCACGAGGCGCAGAGGGGTCTGTGGGAGTTCATTCACGCGCATGATTCCATGATAGACGAGGTGCGCGGAAACAACTACTACAGCGAGTCCATAGCCTTCGAGCTGGACGACAGCGACATCAAGGAAACTATCCGCCCCTATTCCATGGGCAGGATAATCGACGTGGCGGAGTTCTTCGAAAGCTACAAATGCGACCCGGACGAGCCGGAGGCGGTGTTCCGCTTTGACGTGGAGGACGACCTCCTGCCCTGGAACAACAGGAGCTTCACGGTGAGATTCTGCCACGGGAAGTGCAGCCTGACCGACGCCGAGCCGGACTACTCCATGAAGCTGTCCATCGCCACGCTGACGACTCTGCTGATGGGCTACAAGACGGCGCAGAAGCTGTACGGCATGGACCGCATAACCGCCGAGCCCTCCGCCGTGGAGATACTGGACGATATCCTGCTGCACCAGATCCCCTACGTTTCGGACTACATTTAACAGGAGAAAACTCACGAATTTTACGATTCGTGAGTTTTTGCTAAACTGTATCATTTTTTGCTTGAATTCCCCGAAGGAAATGAGTATAATTATCTTTAACGGCTAAAACCGTTAGAAAAAGGAGGAATTCAACATGAAAGCACTCAAATCAAACTGCATTTTCGGAATCGTGATCGGACTGCTGATCGTGGCAGCCGGGCTGTACCTCGCCTTCGGATTCTCCGGAAGCTACATCGGCAACGACAGCGGCTCCGCGGAGTTCGGCGCGGATTTCTACACCTACCAGTACAAGGCGACGCGGAACGCCGCGACCAACGTCGAAAACCTCGGCTTGTTCACCAGGGATGTCGCGCAGTTCGGATTCCGCGCCGGCGGTCTTGTCGTTGCCGGGCTGGGGCTGGCGGTATCCTGCCTGTTCGCCGTGAAGCTCGAGGAGGCTAAGCACCGCGAGGAGCTCGCCGCACGCGCCGGAGGAAATCCCGGGGTGCCTGCGTATTCCGTCCCCGGCGGCATTCCTCAGGGGAATCCTTATGATAACGGCATGGCATTTCAGCAGAATCCCACGGACTTCGGGCAGAACGTTTAATAAAAAATCCCCGGATATTCCGGGGATTTTTTCTGTCTTAGGCTAGTCTGCTTTTTTGCGCCGGGGCTATGCAAATCCGCCGGGATATGTTATAATAAGTGCATAGCTTTTTTCTGAAAGGAACAACATAGATGTACAAGATACTTTTCGTCTGCCACGGCAACATCTGCCGTTCGCCGATGGCGGAGTTCGTATTCCTGGATATGCTGAAGAAGCGCGGTATCACCGGGGTCACGGCGGAATCCGCGGCGACCTCCACCGAGGAGATAGGGAATCCGGTGCATTACGGCACGGCGGCGGTACTCCGGCGGCTGGGGATAGACTACTCCGCCAAGCGCGCCCGGCAGATGACCCGGGCGGACGCCGGGAAATTCGACCTGCTGGTGGGAATGGATTCCGCGAATATCCGCAACATGACCCGTATCGCCGGGGAGGAATACGCCCCGAAAATACGCCTGCTGCTGGATTTCACCGACCGCCCCGGCGCCATCGCCGACCCCTGGTACACCGGGGAATTCGAAACGACCTACCGGGACGTGCGCGAGGGCTGCGAGGGACTTATAGACTGGCTTTACAGCGAGGGGATAATTTGAGGAAGCTTGAGAGAATGCACCCGGCGGTGGGATTCCTATACCTGCTGGGGGTGCTGGGAATAACCGCCTTCGCCGGAAGCCCGGTCGTGGTGCTGGAATCCCTCTTCGGGGCGGCGCTGCTGGCGGCGCTTTCCGGCAGGCTCCGGGGGATAGGCTGGACCGCCGCCGTAGCCCTGACCGCGGCGCTGGCGAACTTCCTGTTCGTGCATAACGGCGCGACTGCGCTGTTCTTTGTCGGGGATATGGCGTTCACCCTGGAGGCGCTTGCCTACGGCGCATTCACTGGAGTCATGCTGGCGGCGGTCTGCCTGTGGGGTAACAACGCGGTGCGGTACGTTACCAGCGACAAGTACATCTGGCTGTTTGGCAGGATTCTTCCGGCGGCAGGGCTGGTGCTTTCCTGCGCGATAAGGTTCATTCCGATGTTCGTGCGGCGCACCCGGGAGTTCATCACCGTGCAGCGCTGCACTACGGTCCGGGGGTATTTACGGGCGTTTTCCGCTTCGGTGGGATACTCCGCCGAACAGGCGATGGATTCCGCGCTGTCAATGCGCGCCCGGGGCTACGGCACCGCGCGGCGTACAAGCTTTTCGCTGTATCGCTTCACCGGAGGGACCGCCGCTGCGCTTGCCGTGACGGTATTCATGGGCGCAGGCTGCGCCGTGCTGATGATATCCGGCACCGGGGCGTTCTGGTTCTATCCGGCGGTGTCCGGAATACGCACGCGGCTGCCGGATATCCTGCTGTACTGCGTATCCGGGGTGTTCTTCTTGCTGCCCTCCGCGGTGGTCGTACGGGAGAACGTGCAGTACGCCCGGGGGCTTGAACTGAATTCGACCGAGGTAAAGGAGAAATAAGATGGACAGAATATGGAACGATATGTACAACGCGGCGAGAGCCGTGCAGAATGAGCGCGCCATTTCGGACTACGTCGAGGCAGGCGGAGTTGCCGCCGCGGTGCTTTCCGTCTCCGGGAAGATATACACCGGCGTGTGCGTGGACACCGCCTGCACCCTGGGTATCTGCGCGGAGCGCAACGCGATATTCAGCATGATAACCGCCGGGGAGCAGGAGATATCCCGGGTCATCGCGGTAGGCGGCGACGGAAGCGCGGTACCTCCCTGCGGAGCCTGCCGGGAGTTCATGTCGCAGCTCATGCCGGAGAAATTCCGTGGGATAGAGATAATGATGGACTACGGCGCCGACAGGGTAGTTACCCTGGGGGAGCTGACTCCGGAGTGGTGGATAAAGTGAAGCAGATAGAAACAGAGCACCTTTCCTTCAGCTACCCCGGCGGAAATTCCGCGCTGAGGGACGTCACGCTGTCGGTGGAGCCGGGGGAATTCGTGACCCTGTGCGGACTTTCCGGCTGCGGAAAGAGCACGCTCCTGCGCCTGCTGAAGCCGGGAATACAGCCGCGCGGCGAGGTCGGGGGCAGAATACTCCTGAACGGGAGGGAGCTTCCGAAGGAGCCGGACAGCTATACTTCCTCCGCCCTGGGATTCGTCATGCAGGACCCGGAGGCGCAGACCGTCACGGACAAGGTTTGGCACGAGCTGGCGTTCTCCTGCGAGAGCGTAGGACTTCCCCGGGGCGAGATACGCCGCCGGGTGGGGGAGATGGCGTGCTATTTCGGGCTGGAGGAGCTTTTCGGGCGCGATACCTCCACCCTTTCCGGCGGACAGAAGCAGCTGCTGTGCCTTGCCTCCGCCGCGGCGCTCCACCCGGAGATACTGCTGCTGGATGAGCCTACCTCCCAGCTGGACCCGGTGGCGGCGCAGAATTTCGTGGACGTGGTGCGCCGGCTGAATCACGATTTCGGTATCACCGTGATAGCGGCGGAGCACCGCCTTGAGGAGCTCCTCCCCATATCCGACCGGGTGGTGGTGCTGGACAAGGGCAGCGTTATCGCGGACTGTCGCCCCTCAATGCTGGCGGAGCGGCTTCCTGCCGGGCACCCGATGGGGCGCGCTCTAACTGCGGCGCAGCGTGTATTCCGGGCGGCGGGCGGAAAGGGACCTTCCCCGGTGTCGGTGCGCGATGGCAGGAATGATTCCCTGTGCCGGGAATACATCGCGGCGCACCCTGTGGGATACGGCGCCCGACCCGGGGTGGATTCCGCGCAGGAGCCGCTGGTGTCCGTCCGGGAGCTTTACGCCGGCTGGGGCAGGACCGCCCCGGAGGTGCTCCGGGGGACTTCCCTGAGCGTGCGTCCCGGGGAAATCTACGCGGTCATCGGCGGAAACGGCAGCGGCAAATCCACGCTGCTGAAAGCGATTTACGGCATAGTGAAGCCCACCGGCGGCAGGATAAAACTGCGCCGGGGAGCGAAAACCGCGTACCTGCCGCAGAATCCCTGCATGCTGTTCACCCGGGACACCGCCGGGGAGGAGGCTCCGCAGGAAATGCTGGCGGAATTCGGGCTGGAGGGGCTTTCCGGCAGAGACCCCCTCGACCTCTCCGGCGGCGAGCGGCAGAAGCTGGCGCTGGCAAAGCTGCTGGCGGAGGATCCTGACCTGCTGCTGCTGGACGAGCCGACCCAGGGGACTGACGCCGCTTCCCGGGAGGGATTCGCGGCAATGCTCCGGGATATCGCGGCGAGGGGCACGGCGGTGCTCCTGGTCACCCACGACACGGAATTCGCCGCCGCCTGCGCGGACACCTGCGGAATGCTGTTCAACGGCGAGGTGATCAGCGAGGCGACCCCGGAGGAGATGTTCCGGCAGAATTACTTCTACACAACTCCCATGTCCAGGCTCTCCCGGGGAATCTAAAAAGATTGATTTATTTTGTGGGCTGAATCTGGAAAAAGTGGTTGAATTCAGATGATGAGTGTGTTATAATAAACTACAGAGTGTTCTTAGTACAGACAAATGCCTTTCGCACTCGGTACCATTACTCACAACCAAAGGGCAAGGAGCGTAAATGGCGTATATGAATGGAAATCAGCTGATGTCCCGGCTCGGCGCCGAGATATCCAAGGTAATAAAGGGCAAGCAGGAGGCGGTGCAGCTTATTCTGACCGCGCTGCTGGCACAGGGGCATGTGCTCATCGAGGACGTCCCCGGCGTGGGTAAGACCACCCTCGCAATGGCGCTGGGCAGGGCAACGGGACTTGCATTCCGGCGCGCGCAGTTCACTCCGGACGTCATGGCGTCGGATATCACCGGCTTCACCATGTTCGACCGGGAGGAGAACCGCTTTGAATACCGCGCAGGGCTTGTCATGACGAATATCCTGCTGGCGGACGAGATCAACCGTACCTCCCCGAAAACGCAGTCCGCCCTGCTGGAGGCGATGGAGGAGAAGCGCGTCACCGTTGACGGCGTGGTGCATTCCCTGCCGTCCCCGTTCATGGTTATTGCGACCCAGAACTCCCAGGGGTATGTGGGCACATTCCCCCTGCCGGAGGCTCAGCTTGACCGCTTCATGATACGGATAAGCATGGGATACCCCAACATCGAGGAGGAAACCGGGATACTGCTGGACAGGCTCAGCGCGAATCCCGTGGAAGAGGTGCAGCAGATAATGACCGCCGAGCAGCTCCAGGGCTGTATTGACGAGGTGCAGCAGGTCCAGGTGGCGGACAGCGTGTGCAGGTACATCGCGGAGCTTTCCGCGGCGACGAGGGCGCACGGCGGCGTGGAACTCGGCGTGAGTCCCCGGGCGTCGCTGGCGATACTCCAGGCGGCGAGGGCGTTCGCGTACCTCAGCGGCAGGGATTACGTCGTGCCGGAGGATATAGTCCGCCTGATGATCCCGGTGTTCAGCCACAGGATAGTCCTGCGGCAGGAGATGAAGCTCCGCCGCCTGGACGTCACGACGGTGCTCCAGGACGTGGTGTCCTCGGTAACTCCGCCGGTAAGGCGCGGCCTTTGAGAGGGCGCACATGAGCAGGAACAGACTGATATATATTACGCTGACGGTGGCGTTCATGGTGTTCTCCGCGGCGTATGAGAGCCGGCTTTCGGCGGTGCTGTTCATCGCGGCGCTGTGCTACCCGGTGCTGGCGGCGGTGTGCGTGCTGATAAACAGCCGCATGACGGACATCGGCTTTGCGGAGGATTCCCTGGCGGCAGGTTCGCGCCCGAGAATAGTCCGGCAGAAGGGCGAGGCTTACGACCTGTGGATATACGTCCGCAGCCGGTCGGTATTCCCCTGCGTGCCGGTGGAATTGCAGTGCAATCTCCCGGACAGGGACATGGGGCTGTTCATGCGCAAGCGTATCTACGCCGCAGTGCCGCCCCTGGGCAGGTGCAGGATATCCGTATCCGTCATGCACCGCTACCGTGGCGCGTATACCGCGGAGATAAGCCGGGCGGCGTTCTTCGACCCGCTGCGGATAATCCGTATCAGCCGCCGGGTGGATTCCGAAGCGACGCTGATATTCCTGCCCCGGCGGCTGGACTACGGCGAGCTCATCGCGGAGGCTCCCGGCGAGGAGAGCACGGACCCGGCGCTGCTGCTGAAGGGCGAGCGCGAGGAATTCTCCCACGTCCGGGAATACGTCATCGGCGACATGATGCAGCTGGTGCACTGGAAGCTCACGGCGAAGCTGGACGAGATGATGATAAAGCAGTATGACCAGGCGACGGAGCGGCGCTCCACGATACTCTGCGACTACTGCCCGGACAGCGCGGACACGGGCATGGCGATGAAGCAGGCGGATTCCGTCATCGAAACGGCGATAGCGATCGCGCTGGCGTCGGTGAAGGCAGGGGTAGGCACCCGGGTGGATTTCGGCGCCGTGACGGGGGATTACCGCTGCGATATCCGCGACATGGCGGACTTCGAGAGGTTCTACGACCTGGCGGCGGTGATGCCGCTGAGGTTCGACACGGTGGGAGTTCAGCAGCTCCTGGCGGACGGACAGCAGGGGGCGTCGGTGGTGTTCCTGATAACGGGGCGGCTGAGCGAGGAGCTCGTCGCAATGCTGAACGCCGCCGCGGAGAACGCCCGGGGAACGGTGTTCGTGCTGGCGAACGTGAATCCGGGAGTGAATCCGGCGCTCGAGGAGAAGGCAAAACAGCAGCACTTCGAGTATTTCCCGGTGAGGGAAAAGGAAGCATAAAAAATGGAGGGGAAGCCCTCCATTTTTTATTCAGCGTTTCCCAGCAGTATTTCCGCCGCGAACTCCGCCATGCAGGCGAAATCCGACCTGCCGGAGCGTTCCACCGGGAGCTCCATCGGCTCGCAGACTCCCCGAAGCGTCGCCACCGCGCGGTTCAGTGAGAGAGTCACGGTTTCCCCGGCGTCGGAGGTAATGCTGACGGTGTTCATTCCGCACCTGCCGCAGGTTATCAGCTGGATACCCACCGGACTGCCGGGCGGAAGCGCTCCGGCGTCGCCGTCTATTATCAGCCCGGCGGCGCGCTTCAGCTCCGGGAGGTTTCCCCCCAGGAATACCACGGCGCACTCCGGGCAGTCCACCGCCAGGACGGATTCCGCGGCCACCCACGGGATATTCCCGGACGGCGGCAGCGCTCCGCCGATGGAAAGGACAAATCCAGACATAAAAACGACCCCCGAATTCAGATTCCGGGGGTTATTTTGTGCTGTTGAGAGGGGATTATTCACCGCTGTCCGGCGAATACTTCTCCATTATCCTGACGGCGGTCTTTATTCCGTCCACCGCCGCGGACATGATACCCCCGGCGTAGCCGCAGCCCTCGCCGCAGGGGAAGAGATTATCCGCGCACGCCGCGAATCCGGATTCGTTCCTGGGGAGCCTTACCGGGGAGCTGCTGCGCGTTTCTATCGCGGTGAGCACGCTGTCGCTGTCGGAGAAGCCGGGAATACGCCGGTCGAAGTAGCGCAGCCCGTTCTTCAGCGGCGTGCTGACGTATTCCGGGAACAGCCTGTTCAGGTCCGCAGGCTCCACCCCGAGGGAATACGTCGGGTCCACCCTGCCCAGGGTAAAGCTGTTCCCTCCGGCGATGAATTCCCGGGTGAGCGCCGCCGGGGCTTTCCCGGAGCGCCCCATCTGGAACGCCTGCTGCTCCAGCCGCTGAATGAATTCCGCGCCGCCCAGCGGACCGCCGCCGAAATCCTCCGGGGAAACCGATACCAGCACGGCGCTGTTGGCGTTCCTGCCGGCGCGGTCGAAATAGCTCATGCCGTTGGTGACTACGCTCCCCGGCTCGCTGGCGGAGGCAACGACGTAGCCCCCGGGGCACATGCAGAAAGTATACACGCCCCTGCCGCCCTCGTGGTAGGACAGCTGGTATTCCGCCGGGGGCAGCGCCGGGTGCCCGGCGTACTTCCCGTAAAGCGCGAGGTCGATGTCCGTCTGGAGGTGCTCAATACGCGCGCCAACGGAAAATGGCTTGGGGACAAGCTCCACGCCGCTTTCGTGCAGCATTCTGAACGTGTCGTGGGCGGAGTGCCCCACCGCCAGCGCCAGCGCTCCGCAGGGGGAATCCGCGCCGTTTATGCGGATACTCTCCAGCTTGCCGCCGCGCAGCTCCACGCCCTCCAGCGGCGTGAGGAATCTCACCTCGCCGCCCAGGCTTATCACGCGCTGCCGGAGATTCCGGACGACGCTGCGCAGCCGGTCGGTGCCGATGTGGGGCTTCGCCTGGGTGAGTATCTCCTCCGGGGCGCCGAATTCCGCCAGGCGCTCCAGTACCCGGGAGCACAGCGGATCGTTTATCCGGGTCGTGAGCTTACCGTCCGAGAAAGTCCCGGCGCCGCCCTCGCCGAACTGCACGTTCGAGGAGCGGTCCAGCGCGCCGCCGTGCCAGTAGCCCTCCACCGCGGCGATACGGCGGTCCATGTCCGCACCGCGCTCCAGTACCACCGGTTTATAGCCGAATTCGCACAGCGTGAGGGCGCAGAACATTCCTGCCGGGCCGAATCCGGCGACATAGATGTCGCCGCGGAGCTTCTCGCTGCCGCGCTTCACCGTAAGCTCCCCCGGCTCGTACAGGCGTACTTCCGGGCGCTTTTCTGCGATACGCTTCTCGCGCTGCCTGTCCTTCAGCCGGATATACACCGAGTGGACGAAGCACACCTCCCGGCGCGCGTCCACGGAGCTTTTGTACAGCCGCGCTTCCGCAATATCCCCGGGTTTCAGCCGGAGCGCCGCCATCGCCCTGGATACAGCGTTCTCCTTCGGCTCGTCCAGCCCGGTTTTTATCTGTGAAATGATTATCGCCATTTATTCCTCTTCTGCTACCGTGCGTGCGCTGACGGTTATTTTGTAGCTTCCCACGGCAAGGCAGTTGCTGCCGTCGGAGCCGGTTATCACCACCGTGACGGGAACGTCCTGGGAGCCGTCGTGCAGGGAAACTCCCAGCAGGTTGGCGGTGATGTAGAAGTCGCCGGAAGCCAGCGCGCTCAGCTGTTCGGACGGACCTATGACGCTCAGGGTGAGTTCCTGGGTGATGACGTCTACCTCCATGTTATCGGGGACGTTCACCACCGTGATGTTGGTCACGGGGAAGTCCAGCTTGCCATAGTCCGCGATATCCCAGGTCACCCGGGCGCTGTTGTATCCGGAGAGGTTCTTGTAGCCCTCGGGCAGCGTTATCGGGATAGTGGAAACGGTCTGGTTCAGTCGGATATCCGCGATGTTGACGGTGCCGATGTTGAGTTCGCTGAGGTTGCTTATACTGTCGTCCGGTGCCGCGACCATAATGCTCTTGGGGGAGATGTCGAATCCCAGACTGTCGATGTCAAAATACTGCGGAACTCCGGCGAAGGAGAACGTGAGCGGAAGCTCCTTCTGCATGTAGATGGGAATATTCACCATGACGCTCTCGACGCTTATCTTCACGTCGTCGTTCACCAGCTTGGAGCCGCTGGCGGTGTATATCGTCAGGGGAGTCTGCACCTCGTGGCTCTCGTGTATCTCGCCGTCAAGCGCCGCCTTCGCCTCGATACGGCTTATCTTGTCCAGCACGGAAGCCGAGCCGGTCACGGTGACGGTCGCCGGGGATGCGGTTATCTCATCGACGTAGTATCCCTCGGGCAGGCTGATATCCGGCGCGTAGGCGGTTATCGGGAATTCCCGGGTGGCTATCTCGTCGATGGTGATGGTCACCGCCATCTGCGAGGTTTCCAGCAGGGTGTAGTCCACGCCGGTCTTGCTGGATACGCTGACGGGCACGGTGAATGTGCCGGCGGAGCGCACGGAATCCAGGTCGAGGGTGGCGTAGAAATCCTCCGCCTTGAGGGCGGCGATGTCGTAGCGCTTGCCCTCTATGCGGATATCCGTGGTACCGGAGTAGCTGTCGATTATCTGGAGGTTGTTGCTGATCATGTATTCCGTGGGCTGCACCTGTATCGGTATCCCGGAAATGCTGGTTTCGATGGTCGGGAACACCTGCACAGATACCAGTATCCACACGATGACCGCGAGCACGGTGCTGAGCACGATTATTTTCAGATTGTTCCGGGCAGCCTTGCCCATTCCGCCCATCAGGCTGCGGAATGTACGCTGGCTCCTGGGCTTCTGTTCGCTGTTGTTCTTGTTATCCATGCTGCCTCCTTATTCCGCGTCGCTGCCTGTCTGGGGGCGCTTTGTCCTGCGCTTGCCCTTTGCCTTGGCTTCGTCGGGCATTTCGTCGCGGAGGATATTTATGAGAGCCTCTTTGGGATTGTACTCGTTGTTGAATCTGGTGAGCTGACCGGATTTCGCCACGGAGATTATGCCGGTTTCCTCGGAAACGACGATGATCAGCGCGTCGGAATTCTCGCTCATACCGAGAGCCGCGCGGTGCCGCGAGCCGAGGTCTGCGTCAACGTACTGCCCCTTGTTGGTTATCGGCAGGAAGCAGCCTGCGGCGTATATCCTGTTGTTGCGTATTATCACTGCGCCGTCGTGCAGCGGAGCCTTGTTGTAGAACAGGTTGCAGAACAGTTCCGGCGACGGGTCGGAGTTTATCACGGTGGACTGCTCGATGATGTTGCCGAGCTTTGTCTGGCGCTCTATGACGATGAGGGCGCCGGTGCGTGTGCGGCTGAGCCTTTCGCAGGCGTCCGCGATTCCCTGAATGCACTTCTCGCGCGCCTGCACGTCGCCGATCCCGTTATCCAGCGACTGGACGATGCTGGGGACCTTTGCGGTGCCGACCTTTTCGAGCATCCGGCGCAGCTCCGGCTGGAACACTATCACGACCGCGATAAGTCCCACCTGGAAGAAGTTCTGGAACAGGAAGCTCATTACCTTGAGCTGGCATATCTGCACCAGGAAGAACAGCGCCACCAGCACCATGATACCTTTCAGCAGCTGCTCCGCACGGGTTTCCTGCATGAGTTTTATCACCACGCAGATCAGCACTGCGAGGAGTATCATATCTATTACGTCAAATACGGTTATCGACATAAACACGCGAACCAGGTTGCTGAATACGTCTGATATGTAGCCAAAGAAATCCAAAGCCATACCCCTTTTCGGTTAATTGTTCGTTTCCGCCAACTTATATTATAACAGTATATCGGGTCAAATGCAAGTGTTTTCCACAAAAAAAGTGTGGGACTCCGCCGCACAAAATATACCACCGCACTTGAAATTTGCCGGGGAATGTGCTATACTGGGTGCAGGGCGGAGAATACCGCGATAATACGCATATAAAGGAGTTTACACCATGGATATCAAGGCAAAGATAGACGAGATAGTCAACAAGGTAAAGGGCGACCCGGACATCGCCGCAAAGTTCCAGAAGGACCCGATAAAGACGGTCGAGGGGATCATCGGCGTGGACCTGCCGGACGATGTGATAAAGCAGATCGTTGACGGCGTAAAGACCAAGGTCAACGTTGACGGGCTGAAGGACAAGCTGGGCGGTCTTGGCGGACTCTTCGGCGGAAAGAAGTAATAAATCTGACGGCGCTGCCCGTGTTCTGCGGACAGCGCTTCCTGTAATATAAAGGAGCTGGAACATGAAAAGAACTCTCGACTGGGAACAGTACCTTGAAGCCTCCGCCAGGGCGGTTTCGCAGGGCGTCGTGCTGCTGAAGAACGACGGCGCGCTTCCGCTGAAGAAGGGCGGCACCGCGGCGGTATTCGGCAGGATACAGCTGCACTACTACAAGAGCGGCACCGGCAGCGGCGGAATGGTGAACGTGTCCGAGGTCATCGGTATCACCGACGGACTTATCCGCGCAGGATACAGCGTTGACAGGGAACTCCTGGATACCTACACCGCGTGGGACAGCGAGCACCCGTTCAATTACGGCGAGGGCTGGGGCGGCGAGCCCTGGTCCCAGGAGGAAATGCCGCTGACGGACGATATCGTGAATTCCGCGGCGGAGCGCTGCGACACCGCCATCGTCATAATCGGCAGGACCGCCGGCGAGGAGATGGACAACAAGCTGGAAAAGGGCGCATTCCTGCTCTCCGACCTGGAGGAGGACATGCTGAAGCGCGTCAGCGCCGCATTCCCCAAGACCGTCGTGCTGCTGAACACCGCCGGACTTATCGACATGGGATTCATGGACAGATACGATATTTCCGCCGTGATGTATGTATGGCAGGGCGGAATGGTCGGCGGCACCGGCACCGCAATGGTGCTCACCGGCGAGGTTTCCCCCAGCGGAAAGCTCCCGGATACCATCGCGTACAACATCAGCGACTACCCCTCCGATAAGTACTTCGGCAGCGGCGAGGAGGACCGCTACGGCGAGGATATCTACGTCGGCTACCGCTACTTCGAAACCTTTGCAAAGGACAAGGTGCGCTTTCCGTTCGGATTCGGGCTTTCCTACACCACTTTCGGCATGACCGCGGAGTTCACCTCCGGGGAGGGTTCCGTTTCCGCCGACGTCACCGTGACCAACACCGGCAGCGTCCCCGGCCGCGAGGTGGTGCAGATATACTGCGAGGCTCCCCAGGGCAGGCTGGGTAAGCCGGCGAGAGTCCTCTGCGGATTCGACAAGACCTGGACGATAAAGCCCGGCGAGAGCGAGCGGCTGACGATAGATATCCCGGTGGATTCCCTTGCCTCCTACGATGATTCCGGCGTGACCGGGCACCGCTGCTGCTGGATACTTGAGGGCGGCACCTACCGCTTCTACGTCGGCGCGGACGTCCGCTCCGCAAGGGAGTGCTTCGCGCTGGATATCCCCGAAACCGTGGTAAGGCAGTGCGATTCCGCCCTCGCCCCCGTGGAGGGATTCCAGAGAATGCGCAACTCCGGCGGCAGCGTTGCCTTCGAGGAGGTGCCCCTCACCCCCGACCCGGAGCCGCACTCCCACGCGAAGCTCCCGGCGGAGATACCCCAGACCGGCGACCGCGGAATAAAGCTCGCGGACGTGTACTACGGCAGGAACACCCTGGAGGAATTCACCGCCCAGCTGACGGACTACGACCTTTCCTGCATAATACGCGGCGAGGGCATGGGCAGCCCGAAGGTCACGGCAGGTACTGCGGCGGCATTCGGCGGAGTTTCCGATGAACTCCGGGCGCTGGGGATCCCCTGCGCGTGCTGCGACGACGGTCCCTCCGGAATGCGTCTGGACTGCGGCACCAAGGCGTTCAGCCTGCCTAACGGCACCCTGCTTGCCTCCACATTTGACAGGCAGCTGCTGATGGAGCTGTTCACGCTGATGGGGCTTGAAATGCACACCAACCAGGTGGACTGCCTGCTGGGTCCGGGCATGAATATCCACCGCCACCCCCTCAACGGGCGCAACTTCGAGTACTTCTCCGAGGACCCGTTCCTGACGGGAAGCCTGGCGGCGGCTCAGCTTGCCGGACTGCACTCCACCGGCGTTGAGGGCACCATCAAGCACTTCTGCGGAAATAACCGCGAAACCCACCGCCACACCCTTGACAGCATTATCTCCGAGCGTGCGCTGCGCGAGATATACCTCCGCGGATTCGAGATCGCGGTAAAGCAGGGCGAAGCGAAGTCCGTCATGACCACCTATGGAAAGGTGAACGGCGTGTACACCGCCGGGAATTACGACCTGGTGACCAAGATACTGCGCGACGACTGGGGCTTCGACGGATTCGCCATGACCGACTGGTGGGCGGATATCAACCGCCGGAACGCTCCCACCTCCAGAACGGATTTCGCGGCGATGGCGATGGCGCAGAACGACGTCTACATGGTTACCGCGGACGGCGCGCACAACGACGACAATACCCTCAGCAGCCTTGAAAAGGGCGAGCTGACCCGGGGTGAACTCCAGCGCAACGCGATGAATATACTGCGCTTCCTGCTGACAACGCACGCCATGAAGCGCGAAATGGGTATCGACGACTCCACCGAGATTATCAACCGCCCGGCGGACAGCGGCGACGTGGACAGCACGGATATCACGTTCTTCGAGATGGACGAGAATTACACGCTCGACCTTACCGGGATACCTACCGACAAGGGAAGCAGCTACGCGTTTGGACTGCACATTACCACGCCGGGAGTCTACACCGCCACCATCACCGCCTCCAGCGAGCTTTCGGAGCTGGCGCAGACCTCCGTCACGCTGTTCGCCCTGGGAAGCCCGAGCGGCACCTACACCTTCAACGGCACCGGCGGAAAGCCCGTGGAGATAGCGCGCGACTTGAACTGCCTGTCGAACTTCATGTCCATCAGGCTGTATTTCGGCGGCAGCGGACTGCGCATGCACAATATCAGATTCGAACTGAAGAAAAGGTGGGACTGACATGGTAAGACCGATAGTTAAGGATAAATTCCTGCTGAGCCAGAAGTCCGCGCCGGCGGACCGCAGCGACCTCCAGGTCGCCCAGGACCTTGTGGAAACCATCGCCGCCCACGCCGAGGAGTGCGTGGGAATGGCGGCGAACATGATAGGCGTGCTGAAGCGCATAATCGTGTTCCAGGAGTTCAACAGGTACGTCGTCATGATAAATCCGCAGGTGGTCTGGGCAAGCCCGGCGACCTACGACACCAACGAAGGCTGCCTGTGCCACGAGGGCGCGAAGGACGTCACCCGGCATGAGGAGATAGAGGTGGAGTTCCTTGACCTGCGCATGAGGAAGTGCCGCGTGAAATACAGCGGTATCACCGCGGAGATAATCCAGCATGAGATGGACCACCTTGAGGGGATACTGATATGAACATCGTCAGCATAGCCCACCGCCCGGAGCTGAAACAGCGTGCGGCGGCGTGGTTCCATGAGAAGTGGGGAGTGCCGGAGCAGGCGTACCTTGACAGCATGGAGGACTGCATATCCGGAAACGGCGCGGTGCCGCAGTGGTATCTTGCGCTGGAGGGGGATCACATCATCGCCGGAATGGGGGTAATCGAGAACGATTTCCACTCCCGGAAGGACCTCGTACCGAATGTCTGCGCCGTCTATACCGAGCCGGAATTCCGGGGCAGGGGGATAGCCGGGAAGCTGCTTTCCCGCGTCTGCGAGGACATGAAGGCGCGTGGGATCGCCACGCTGTACCTCATCACCGACCACATCGGGTTCTATGAGCGCTACGGGTGGGAGTTCCTCTGCATGGTGGAGTGCGACGACGGGACCTCGCGCATGTACGTCCACAGGGAGCTGCCATGACGGAGTTTGAATTCGGGGGATTCTCCTGCCGGGCGGAGGGCTCCGGCGGCACGCTGGCGCTGCTTTTCAGCGGATTCGACCGGGAGCTGTTTGCGGACGTGGGCGGAATCCTCGCGCAGTCCTGCGGCGGAGTCACCCTGGCGGAATTCGGGGAAATCGACTGGGACCGGGACTACTCCCCCTGGGAGGCGGCAGGGACTAACGGGCGCGTGTTCTCCGGCGGCGCCGGCCGGCTGGTGGGATTCCTGCCGGATTTCGTGCAGGAACTTTCCCGGCGGTACGGGGAGTTCTCCCGGGTGTACCTGTGCGGATATTCCCTGGGGGGACTGTTCGCGCTGTATTCCGCCGCCGTGTGGGATTTCCCGGCGCTGTGCGGTGCGGCGAGCTGCTCCGGCTCCATGTGGTTCCCGGGGTGGACGGAGTTCCTGAGGGAGCACCCGATTCACGGTGACGTATTCCTGAGCCTTGGCGGCAAGGAGAAGAACTCCCCGGACCCGATGATGGCTTCCGTCGAGGAAAAGACGATGGAGGTAAAGCGCATTGCGGAGCGCACTGCGCGCGTAGTATTCCGGAACGAGCCGGGAGGGCATTTCAGCCGCGTTCCCCAGCGCCTGGCAAGGGCGGTGGAGTATTTAGCAGAATGCAAATAAAAAAGGCGGAGAATTAATTCTCCGCCTCAGACTGTCGAAAAAACCAAATTTGCTCGCGAAGCGAGCTTTTATTATCCGTTTTTTGCCCCGGGTCTCCCGGGGTAAAAAACACTTCTATCTCAGCAAGTGTATTGGAAACGGCTGCGCCTTATTCCTTACGCGCGCAGCTTGCATTTTATCGAAGATAAAATGCGTAAGGCTTGGCTTTGCCAAGCCAGTGGATTTGTTTCGGCGAAAAAGCCCCTTTAGGGGATTTTTCGACGGTCTTAGGAGTGCTGCACCGTGTACTGCTCCAGCACTGTCTTGAGTGCGTTCACGCTGGCATTGTGGATACGCGCAACGGGGATTCCGTGCTTCTCGGACTTCTGGTTCACGGAGTTCACCATCTTGTGGGAACATGTGTTTGTGAATACCACCATGAGGTCCGGGGTGCCAAGCTTGTTCGCGAAATCCGTGGGCATCTGGGTGAATACCTTCGCCTTGCAGCGGTAGCTTTCGCATATGTCCTTGTATCGGGTCGCCATTCTGTCGTTTCCGCCTATTACAACTACGCTCATAATAACTCCTTTCTAGTTAGGAAAAACTAACCTGGTGGTACAGGTAAACTATTCCCATCAGGTCCGCCGATGATCCGGCGTTCGGTCATATTTGTTGGGTGTGATAAAACCGGGAGAGGATCCAAGTTAATTACCACTAACTGAATTGTACCATATTATGATATATCTTGTCAAGGGGTTATCTGAAAAAAATTCCGGAACATCGCGAAAAAATCCGGGAGTACACTGTCGGCGTACCAATTTTCGCGAAAGGAATGCTATAATATGATAAAAACTTAGATGTTTAATGGAGGTAATTACATATGGCAAAGAAAAGGTTATTCGTTCTTCTGGGAATACTCGTGGCAGGAGTTCCGCTTGCGGTCCTGGCGAGCGTGAAGAATCCCGTGTCGCATACGCGCAGTCAGGATTATTCCGCCAGCAGTACTTCGTCGGGGAGCACGGCTTCCGTCCCGAAAAGCTACCGCTCGGTGAGCTATGAGGACCTCGCCCGGGACATGGACGGAATGAGCGGAAAGTACATCAAGGTCACCGGGCAGATAATACAGGTGCAGGATTTCGGCGACGTTGTCCAGGGGCGTATTTCGATAACGCACGAGGTATCCGACTTCATTGACTACTACACGGACCCTATCCTGTTCGAGATGCCCAGCGGACTGCTGAACCAGCGGCTGCTGGAAGACGATATCGTCACGTTCTGCGGACAGAGCGAGGGGTATGTCAGCTACACCACCATCGCCGGCGCGGATACCTCCGCACCGTGTATCTATGTGTCGTCAGTCGATTTCGTAGGCTGATTATTGCAGACCGTCGAAAAATCCATAAGAAGCCCGGACTTCCCCAGTCCGGGTTTTTTTAAAAAATTTTTAAAAAATGCAAAGAAATTTAATAAAAATGCTTGACAAATTATTAATCCTGGTGTATAATGTAATCATGAACCGATAGAAGAATATGTAAATCCCCGGCGATGTTCCCAGGAAAGAAAAGGAATCCGCCGGGCTGTCGGTCAGAAGTCAATGCGGAGGTGGGAAAAACGAAAAAGAGTATTTACAGCCTGGTGCTGTCCGACGACGTGGTCGAGGCGGTGGACAGGCTGGCGGCGAATTCCGGGCTGAGCCGGTCGGCGATGGTCAACCAGCTGCTTGCCGAAAGAGTACGCTGCGTGACCCCGGAAATGCGGCTGAAGAGCATTACCTCCGCGATACGCAGCGCGGTGGGAACGGGGTTCTTCCTGACGGAGCAGCCCTCCGCGGCGACGGTCGCTTGCAGGACGGCGCTGAAATACCGCTACAAGCCTACGCTGAGGTATTCCGTCGAGGTCTACGGCGCCGGGAACAAGCGTGCCGGAGAGCTGCGAGTAACCGTTCGCACCCAGAGCGAGCAGCTGTACGCTGACCTGAGCGGATTCTTCAAGTGCTGGACGGCGCTGGAGCAGAAGTACATCGCCGACCGGCTGTCCCAGGACATCATGTTCGCCATCGAGCCGGGGCGCTTCACCAGAACGCTCAACATGCCGCCGGAGGGAATCCCGGACGACCTGCTCGGGCAGGCGGTGGCGGACTACATGGCGATGCTGGACGAGGCGATGAAGGTATACTTCGCGCAGCTCCCGGATACCGCCATGGCACAGGCGGCGGCGGAGAAAAGCTACACCGCGGCAATAACACATCAGCAGGTAATCATCTGAATCATTGATATAAAGGAGGCAGTTATATGAATCCTAACAAGTACACAAAGAAATCTCTTGAAGCGATACAGTCCGCGCAGGACATCTCCATCAGCTATCAGAATAACTGCGTGGAGCAGGAGCACCTTCTGTATGCGCTGCTGACGCAGGACGGAAGCCTTGCGTCCCAGATACTCACCAAGATGAACATTGACGCCAGTGCGGTCACCCAGGCGGCGCTGCACTTCATCGAGGGCATGCCGAGAGTTTCCGGCAGCGGCAGGGAAGCGGGCAAGATCTACGTTTCCCCCGACCTTGACAAGGCGCTCACCGAGGCGGAATCCCAGGCGGACCGCATGAAGGACGAATACGTCAGCGTGGAGCACCTGCTCCTTGCCCTGGCGGAGAAGCCCTCCAGCGGCGTTTCGGGAATATTCCGGAGCTTCGGCGTGACAAAGGACAAGCTGCTGAAGGCTGTGTCGGAGATCCGCGGTTCCGCGAGAGTCACCTCCCAGGAGCCGGAGGAAACCTACGACGTGCTGAACAAGTACGGTCAGGACCTCGTTGAGCTTGCGCGTCAGAACAAGCTGGACCCGGTCATCGGCCGTGATAACGAGATAAGAAGCGTTATCCGTATCCTCTCCCGTAAGACGAAGAACAACCCCTGCCTTATCGGCGAACCCGGCGTCGGCAAGACCGCCATCGTCGAGGGACTGGCGCTGCGTATCGTGCGCGGCGATGTTCCGTCCAACCTGAAGGACAGGAAGCTGTTCTCGCTGGATATGGGCGCGCTTATCGCCGGCGCAAAGTACCAGGGCGAATTCGAGGAGCGTCTGAAGGCAGTACTGAACGAGGTCAAGAAGAGCGAGGGCAGGATACTGCTGTTCATTGATGAGATCCACCTCATCGTGGGAGCCGGCAAGAACGGCGGCGCGATGGACGCAGGCAACCTGCTGAAGCCTATGCTGGCGCGCGGCGAGCTGCATTGTATCGGCGCGACCACCCTGGACGAATACAGCAAGTATATCGAGAAGGACCCTGCACTGGAGCGTAGATTCCAGACGGTAATGGCGGACGAGCCTTCCGTCGAGGACACCATCTCCATTCTGAGAGGACTGAAGGAGCGCTACGAGGTATTCCACGGCGTAAAGATCCACGACAGTGCGATAATCGCGGCGGCAACTCTCTCCAACAGGTACATCACCGACAGATTCCTGCCGGATAAGGCGATAGACCTTATTGATGAGGCGTGCGCGATGATACGCACCGAGATGGACAGCATGCCGCAGGAACTTGACGAGATCAGCCGTTCCATCATGCAGGACGAGATCGAGGAGGCGGCGCTGAAGAAGGAAACCGACAAGCTCTCCCAGGAGCACCTTGTTGATATCCAGAAGGAGCTTGCCGAGAAGCGCGAGAAGTTCAACGCCATGAAGGCAAAGTGGCAGAACGAGAAGAACGCCATCACCAAAGTGCAGGATCTGCGTAAGGAGATCGAGAACACCAACGGCGAGATCGAGAAGGCAAAGCGCGAATACAACCTGAACAAGGCGGCGGAGCTCCAGTACGGCACCCTGCCGAAACTCCAGGCGGAACTGGAGAAGGAGGAGCAGCTGGCGGAGCAGGCGAAGAGCGACAGCCTGCTGCGTGACAAGGTCGGCGAGGACGAGATCGCGCGTATCGTTTCCAGATGGACCGGTATCCCGGTATCCAAGCTGGTGGAGGGCGAGCGCGAGAAGATACTTGCCCTGGGCGACACGCTCCACAAGCGGGTCATCGGTCAGGACGAGGCGGTGGACCGCGTGACCGAGGCGATCATGCGCTCCCGTGCCGGTATCAACGACCCGAAGAAGCCGCTGGGTTCGTTCCTGTTCCTTGGTCCTACCGGCGTCGGCAAGACGGAGCTTGCAAAGGCTCTGGCGGAGGCTCTGTTCGACGACGAGCACAGTATCGTCCGTCTTGACATGAGCGAATACATGGAGAAATACAGCGTGTCCAGACTGATAGGCGCGCCTCCAGGATATGTCGGCTATGAGGAGGGCGGTCAGCTCACTGAGGCGGTACGCCGCAAGCCCTACTCCGTTGTGCTTTTCGACGAGGTCGAGAAGGCTCACCCGGACGTATTCAACGTGCTTCTCCAGGTGCTTGACGACGGCCGTATCACCGACGGTCAGGGCAGGACGGTGGATTTCCGCAATACCATCATAATCCTGACGTCCAACCTGGGCTCTCAGTTCATTCTTGACGGAATAAACGACGAGGGCGAGATCTCCGACGAGGCGAAGAAGTCCGTGGACGCCCTGCTGAAGCAGTCCTTCAGACCGGAGTTCCTGAACCGTCTGGACGAGATCGTGTTCTACAAGCCGCTCCGCAAGGAGGAGATATTCAAGATCATCGACCTGCTGGCTGCTTCCCTCAAGCAGAGACTCAAGGATAAGCAGATCTCCCTGGAGATCACCGACTCCGCAAAGCAGGCGATCGTTGACGCAAGCTACGATCCCAGCTTCGGCGCGCGTCCGCTCAAGAGGTATATCCAGCGGAACGTTGAGACCATGGTTGCGAAGGAGATACTCCGTGACGAGGTACGCCAGGGTGATATAATCACCATCGACGAGCAGAACGGGGAGCTCACCTCCTACGTTCAGCACAACGAGGAATAAAAGAGGACGGCTGCGAGTGATCGCAGCCGTCAGACTGTCGATAAAGGCACATCTGCGTCGTCAACGCCAGTTTGGCAGGCAATAAGCCTAGCCAAACTGGCGTTTCCTAGCATCTGCACCTTTCTCGGCAGTCTGGGAAGATACTTTTTCAACAAGCTGACGGATGCCCGGGGTCAGATACTCCGGGCGTATTTTATGCACTAAAGTTTTCGGAGTTGCTGCCGATATAATAGAAAAAGCGTTGAAAGGGAGGACTCCACCGTGGATCTTACGAGCATAGGCACTATCTCCGGATATGTCCGGGAGCTGGACAGCAGGCGCCGGGCGGAACAGCGGAACCAGGGCAGGGCGCAGGACAGGAAGCCGTCCACCGCGGCGGAATGGGTAAAGCAGCAGGAGGAGCTCGCGAAATCTCCGGACAGGCAGGAACTTACCTGGGGGAACACCGGCGACCAGAAGCTGACAGGTATCCAGACGAAGTACTACAGCGGCGGCACCCTCACAAAATCGGAGCGTGAATACCTCAAGTCGAAGAATCCCATGCTGTATGAGCGGCTGCTGGCGGCGGAATCCGCGAAGAAGTCCTACCGGCAGGAGCTGAAGCGCTGCCGCACGCGCGAGGAAGTACACCGCCTTAAAATGTCGCACACGGCAGGCGCGGTGAGCGCCATAAAGGCAGGCAGCGCCGAAGCCTCCGACCGGCTGAACGGAGTGCAGTCGTCAACGAACGAGTTCGTCAGGAGCGGCGAGTACCACTCGCTTCCCACGGAGCACGAAAAGGCGGTCGCCGAAAAGCGCGTGAAGCAGGCGGAGGAGCGCCAGCGCCGGAAGCTTGCCGAAAGATCCGGCGAGAGCGGCGCGGAGCAGCAGAAAACGGAAAGCTCCCGGAAGAAGCTGTTCCGCGACATAAGACCTGGCGAAACCGTGGAGCAGGCGAAGAACTCCCCGGAAATGCTCAAGGTCCGCAGGGCAAAGGCGAAGCGCGCGTATTCGTCCTCCGCAGGGGATTTCAAGGTAGTTATCAAGGAAAAGGCATAAACAAAAAATGCTGCGAGTTATCGCAGCATTTTTTATGTCCTCAGATACTTCTGACCGCCTCGCGGACCTTCAGCACGAAGCTGGGCGAAACGGAAAGCTCGTCGATTCCCATGCGGAGGAACTCCTCGGTAAGCGACGTATCCGCCGCGAGTTCGCCGCATATTCCTATCCACGCGCCGTGCTTGTGCGCGTTCTCGGCGCTCATTTCGATGAGCCGCAGAATCGCTTCGTGGTGGGTGTCGATGAACTGCTCGATATCCGGATTCTGACGGTCGCACGCCAGGGTGTACTGCGTAAGGTCGTTGGTGCCTACGCTGAAGAAATCCACCAGCGGAGCAAGTTTGTCGCTGATGAGCGCCGCCGCAGGGGTTTCAATCATGATTCCGAGTTCCACCTTGTCGGAGTAGCCGATTCCCTCGGATTTCAGCTCCGCCTTGACGTCCTCGCAGATGGAGAGTATCTTCTCGACCTCCCACACGCTGGTTATCATCGGGAACATGATTCCGAGATTTCCGTAGACGGAAGCCCGGAACAGCGCTCTCAGCTGGGTGCGGAATATCTCCGGACGTGTCAGGCAGATACGGATAGCGCGGTAGCCCAGCGCAGGATTCTCCTCCTTCTTCAGCCCGAAGTAGTCCACCTGCTTGTCTGCGCCGATATCCATGGTGCGGATTATGACCTTCTTGCCTGCCATGCTCTCCAGGACGCGCTTGTACGCCTGGAACTGCTGGTCCTCGGTCGGGAAGTCGCTGTTGCCAAGGTACAGGAACTCGCTGCGGAACAGCCCGATTCCTCCGGCGTCGTTCAGCAGTACAGCGCCGATATTATCCACGCCGCTGATGTTCGCGTAGATGTTGATCTTCCTGCCGTCCCTGGTGACGTTCTCCTTGCCCTTGAGCTCCTGGAGCAGACGCTTTTTCTCCTCGTCCGCCGCGCGCTTTTTAGTGTACTCCGCGATGGTGGCTTCGTCCGGGTCAACGTAAATATCGCCGGTGTAGCCGTCTACAATTGCGGTCTGACCTGCGGAAATTTCGCTCAGAAACTCGCTTCCCACGCCGATGACCGCCGGGATATTCATGTTCCTTGCCAGGATAGCAGTGTGAGAATTTGAGGAGCCATGCGCTGTGACGAACGCCAGCACCTTGTCCTTGTCCAGGGAAACGGTTTCGCTGGGGGCTAAGTCCTCGGCGCAGACTATCATGCTGTCGGAGCTTTCCGCGCCGACCTGCGCCGCGCCGGAAAGCACGGCGATGAGCCGGTTGGAGATATCCCGGACGTCCGCGGCACGCGCCTGCATGTAGGTATCCTCCATGGCGGAGAACATCTGCGCGAAGTTGTCCGCAGTTACCGCGACCGCGTACTCCGCGTTGACGGACTGCGTGTCGATGATGTTCTCGATGGACTCGTTGTAGTCCTCGTCCTCCAGCATCATCATGTGTATCTCGAAGATCTGCGCGTTGGTCTCGCCGACCTCCTTCAGCGCCTTTTCATAGATGGACTGGAGCTGCGCTGTGGCAGCCTCCTTTGCCTTTGCGACGCGCGCCTTTTCGGCGGCGGTGTCGGTGACATGTGTACGGGTGACTGCGGCGTCGTTCTTGCGGAATACCGATATCTTACCGATAGCCACCGCGCCGTATACGCCCTTGCCGGAATACTTTTTCATAACGCACCCCCTTGGTTAATTCGGAATTCGGAATGCGGAATTTCGGTGTCCGCTTCGCGGACGGTTATTGAACCGATACAATCGGAAAACCGCCGCGACAGCGGCACAATGATTCCGAATTACGAATTACGCATTCCGAATTGATCCTTACTCTTCTCCAAATCCGCTCTCGAAAAGCTCCACTGCCTTGTCCAGAGCTGCCTGCTCGTTTTCGCCGTCGGCGGTGATCTCTACTGTGGTGCCGCACTTGATCCCGGCTGCCATGATCTGCATTACTGCGGAAGCCTTCGCGGATTTCTCGGCGGTCTTGAGCATTACGGTGCAGCCTGCGAACTTCTTCATCTCGCCTGCGAGTATTCCTGCCGGACGCATGTGCAGTCCCTGTGCGTTCTTTACTGTTACTGTCTTTGTTACCATGATGATACTCTCCTTATTCGTTGGATTCCCGGGAGCGCCGCAGCGCCCCCTTTTCGTTGTATATATCTCTTTCTTTTGTTCAGATCACAATGACCAGTTACTTTGCAGTGGTTCTTTTCTTCTTGAGCAGCGCCAGCATGAGCATTCCGACCAGGGAGCCTGCCACCAGGGATACCAGGTACATCAGCCAGTTGCCTACTACCGCGAACACGAAGATGCCGCCGTGGGGAGCCATCAGCGTGCACCCGAACGCCATGGAAAGTCCGCCTGCGACTGCCGCGCCGACCATGCAGGAGGGAATTACTCTCAGCGGATCCGCCGCAGCGTAGGGGATAGCGCCCTCAGTGATGAAGCTCAGTCCCATGATGTAGTTCACGGGGCCGCTCTTGCGCTCCTCCTCAGTCCATCTGTTCTTGAAGAACGTGGTGGAAAGCGCGATCGCTATCGGAGGAACCATACCGCCCACCATGACCGCCGCCATGATGTCGTAGTTGCCGTTGGCGATAGCCGCAGTTCCGAACACATACGCAGCCTTGTTGAAGGGACCGCCCATGTCGATGGACATCATCGCGCCGAGTACTGCGCCCAGGATTATCTTGCTGCTTTCACCCATGCTGCTGAGCAGGCTGGAGATACCGGAGTTTATCATGCCCATGAACGGATTGACCGCGCACATGACTACCGCGATGACTCCCAGACCGGCGAGGGGATATATGAGCACCGGCTTGATTCCGTTGAGCGCCTTCGGCATGTGGTCGCAGAGCTTCTCAATACCCAGCATGATGAATCCGCCGGCGAAGCCTGCGAGCAGCGCCCCGAGGAATCCCGAGGGCATATCGCCGGCGATCTTCGCGAAGGTGGAGCCGGTGGTCGCAAGGTATCCGCCGACAAGTCCCACCAGGAAGCCGGGGCGGTCAGCGATACTCTTGCCGATATATCCGGCGAGCACGGGCACCATGAAGTTGAACGCGAATCCGCCGATGGTCTTGAAGAACCTTGCGGCTTCAGTGAAGGTGCCGAAGGTGTCGTCCTGCGGCGCGCCAGCGATGGTGTCTATCAGGAATGCCAGCGCGATGAAGATACCGCCGGCAACGGTGAACGGGAGCATGTTGGAAACGCCGTTCATCAGGTGCTTGTAAAGCTTTCTGCCGAAGCTCTCCTTCTCGCCGGAGGAAACCTCCCCGGAGCTTCCGCCCTCGTGGTGGTATACCGGTGCGTCGCCCTTTTCGATACGCTGGATAAGCTCGTCCGGGATCTTTATGCCGTTAGCGACCTTGGTCGCGATAACCTTCTTGCCGTTGAACCGCGCCATCTCCACAGATTTGTCCGCCGCAACGATGATTCCGTCGCATGCCGCAATCTCCTCGGGGGTGAGGATATTCTTCGCGCCGCCGGAGCCGTTGGTTTCCACCTTGATGGAGATTCCCAGGCGCTTGCCGGCTTTCTCGAGAGCCTCCGCCGCCATGTAGGTGTGGGCGATCCCGGTGGGGCAGGCGGTTACTGCGAGCACCTTGTATCCGCCCTGTTCCGCGGGCTTCTCTGCCTGCGGCTCGTCGGGGGACTTTTCCTTTTCGGCGTCGTCG
>ERZ1026862.464-NODE-464-length-26938-cov-6.667745_pt1 | contig 26938 bp, 28 predicted proteins | sample MGYA00380161_ERZ1026862 | MGnify/ENA primary metagenome ERZ1026862 (study PRJEB33269, sample SAMEA4719797) | human gut metagenome | biome: human-associated habitat; feature: organic feature; material: feces | place: Cameroon | collected 2013-10 ... | reverse complement strand
CTTCCCGGGTACTGCCGAAGGCTGTTCTGTTGACATGGATATGTAATCCACAGGTCGAAGTTTTGTGACTGCGGTAGTCCATATGGATTGCAGAACGCATGACTTCCGCCCAGGGCATTTTGTCCTTGTGGTACTTCAGTGTCATCGGGTGAGTCACTATCTCCATACCATCGTTCAGACTTCCGTCGGATTTTATGTAGATGTGTTCCGCAACCCGGTTGCCGATACCCAGAAGCGTATCAGCATTGTCACCGTTTTTGCCGCCCTCGTCGATTTCAAGTTCCACGCCGAAATAGCGTTTGCTGTCACCGTAAAATATCGGGTCAGGCTTATAATTGTATTCGTGAATGGAGCTGTTCTGACGTTCCTCGTAACAGCGGTCGCAGTAGGCGTAGTCATCGTCATCATCGTAATTGGCGTAATCACGATGAATAATGCTCCCGCAGCAATTGCAGACAAGGTGCTGTAATTCAATTTTCTCTTCCATGATTTCTCCTTAATATTCTTCTGCCAAAAGCATTGTTGTGTGGGTTTCGTCGTCGATCACATAAATCTTCGCAGTGACCGGCGAATCTGTGCGGAATTCGTGTGTTTTTTCATACGGCGGCTGTTCCTGCGAATGGACTATACGCTGCATTTTGTTTTCTGCTGTGAGCTTGAACACCTGCAAATAATCCTTTTCTGATATCTTCATTGAATCGATAAGTCCCCAGATGATTATCTGCGTCAGTAATGGAACACTTTCTGTTATTCCCTTTGTGCAGTAGCGCTGATTTTCAAACATTTGTACACCTCCTAATTGGCTCTGTTATGCGATTTTAAGGTAAAACAAAATCCCCGCAGTCGTGAATTCAAATCACAACTGCGGGGATTCATTTTTACACAGAAAATCGGTGCAGAATAAACCGTAATAAACTACTTCTTCAGCCGGAAATCCGTGCTGTCGAGGCGTTTCATTTCACGTTCTGCGTCATCGATTTTCTGCTGAAGCTGATTACGCTTCTCGTCCTTGCGCCGCTCGCTGACTATCCCGATAAGTCCGGAAACTGCAACTATTCCAGCTTCAATGATTGCAGCGAGCGTTTGTGCGTTTATTCCTTCATCGGATCACCTCCATTCAGCAGAATAATATATCTCTGTGATTGGAGGGTTTTCGGGCGAACATGGGATTAAATAAACCGAAAAGGAGCGTGTTATAATGCTAAACAACACGAAAGATGTTTTGACTCTCAGAGATTTGCAGAAGCTTCTGCATATAGGAAAAAACACCGCTCTGCGATTGGTGCAGAGCGGTGAGATTGAGGCGTTCAGAGTGGGAAATCAGTGGAGAATATTGAAAGAAAGCGTGGTAAAATACGTGGAAGATACATGAGCTATTTATAACTTTGATTTCTCAATTACAGTCAAACCCAATCTATATTAAACCTCTATTTGACATTTCACGATATTACTGATATAATAAACGCAAAGCATATAAAACGCCTTGCACATGCGTTCATCATGCATATCAACATATCATATCTTTGTGGATATAATAACAAGTGACACAATCAATTTTTGAAGGTAATATATCATGAATTTTGTTCAGTCATTTATAACCAACATATCATTTCCGACGTCATTAGAAGAGTTGTATAAGTATGTCCATTTATTTGATATTGAAAAAGTACTAGGTTGTTCCTATTCCGACTTTATAGATGATTATGATAAATATAATGATTCTACTTACGAAAGCAGAGAAGTATGTTGGACTGCTCCAAAGTGGTGTAAAAAAGGTGATATCGTATTCTTTATGCACAGCAAAACTGCAAACGCCAAAATAAGAAAGCTAAAAAAAGAACTTCTTAACAAAAGAGAAAATCTTTCATCAAACTATTTCTGGACAATGATGAATGCACTGATTCGGGCGGAAAAATTGCATAATACATACGGAGGCAAGATCTTCGCAATAGGAAAAGTATCAGGGCAAATCATAAATGACCCAAACTCTAACGGTGATACACAGCATTGGGAATCAAGCATCTACGCACCTATTGACTCCGTTTTCTTACTTGAACATCCTATTGACATTTCCGAATTCAACACTAAAATCATGGTTTCAAGGCAGAGTTCCATAACATGTGTATCTGGCGACAATTTTGAGTATCTCAAAAAAATCATACTACACAAAAACATGATAGTTGAACCCTATTTTGAAAACGCTGTTGCCGATCCTCTTCCTCTTTACAAGATATCATACGATAATTGGCTTGCCGTTGTAAACAAACATAGACGCAGTTTCTTCCTTGAAGAGCAATTCCGTACATATTACGTCAACCGCTTTTTAAGATACTTGGGTGATAATAAAACATTTTATCGGGAATGCACTTGCAAAAAGGTTGGCAAAGCTCGAACTTTTGTAGATAATGCGATTAAATTTCACGGGAAGTATCTTCTTGTTGAAGTCAAACTTTCAGTTGCAGCCGAGCGCAATATAATTGCACAACTATCAAGTTACTGCGATCTCGACGAACTCTGGCTTGAAAAAGGCAAAAAAATTAAAGACGGAATGTATTCAGATAATATTCTTGTAATAGATACAGATAGGCTGTATCTGTACTCAAATCATGATCGTATCCTTAGCCCATTCTATAACTTGGACAATATAAAAAATAATGACGATATTACATCTTTGAAAGAAATTATAGCAAATCTAATTAGTTAAATCATAGGTGCTTTTGACTTTTAGGGATTTGCAGGAGCTTCTACATATAAGAAAAAAACACCGCCCTGCTGTGAACCGACCCCAAAAAGTTAGACAAAGTTATCGAGTAAAAATTATACAAAGCGACCAAAAGCGATTTTGGTCGCTTTTGCTATGCTGCTCTGTGTCTGTATTCGACAGGAAAAAGTCAAAATATAATATCCCGAAAAAACAAAACGGCTCCTTATGAAAATACGAAGCCGTTTTTCTGCATATAATATCAATAACCAATTGTTCAAGCACCTGTTTTTTCAAAGTAGTCTCTGATATCACAGATGATCTCCCGTTCGCCGTCACGGCCTTCCTTTACAAAATTAAACACAGGCCATGCGTGAAACACATTCGGCACGATCTTTATTGTATAATCCCTCACGCCGCAGCGTTTAAAGGACTTTTCATAATCGGGGGCTGTCCCCGCAAGAACCTCATCTTCCGCAAAATACATAATTATTTTGGGAAATCCCGTGTAATCGTCCTCGTCTGCCTTGCCAAGAATGTATTGGGGAATGTCGCCGTTGGGATCATAATATTTGAGCATGGTATCAAACATATCCCAGTGCAGCATAATGTCCCTCGGGTCGATCTCCCGCATACGCTCCTTGGCTTCATCGCTTATTATAAGACCCGAGCAGGATACAGGTATCATCATTCCGGGCATCGGTGTTTCGTGATGCTTTTGAACAATGTGCCGCCCTGCCTGCATCAGCACATCTGACCCTCCCGAAAAGCCGAGCCACACAATGTTCTTTGCGGAAAAGCGCTCTCTCATTTTATTATGTACCCGTATGGCAAACTCCGTTTCATCAACAAGGTCATAGTCGGGAAGCAGCGGATAGAGCGGTATCCAAAGCTCGGCGCCCGTTCCGTCGATGTAGTTTTTCATGGAGCTTTTGAACGGGAGCTGCCAGCGGCGTGAACCTCCGCCGGGGAAATAAACTATCGCTTTCATCGGGCTGCTGCCCGCCTTTTTTCCCACAATGATGTGAAACCCGTCCAACTGCTCATCACGGAATTCAAAGCCCTTTATCTTCGGAAGCTCAAATTTAAACTTCCGCTGGATATCATAGGATATCCGCTTGAATTCCTCATAGCTTTCTTCCATATGCAAAGAGCTGCCCTTGACCGCTTTCCTTACGATAGGCTTTAATATGCTGTAAAGAATACTCATACACGCCGTTCCTTCCTTGTTTCCCCGTCCGGTTACTCTACACTAACTATATTAACATATAATATTTATATTGTCAAGCTGAACCGACCCCAAAAGTTAGACAAAGTTGTCGAGTAAAAATTATACAAAGCGACCAAAAGCGATTTTGGTCGCTTTTGCTATGCTGCTCTGTGTCTGTATCCGACAGGAGAAAGTCCATCAAGCTTAAGCTTGATACGCTTGTTGTTATACCAATCTATATAATCTGTAAGTTCCAAGATAAAATGCTCAACTGACGTAAATTCCTGCAGATATAGCAATTCTGTTTTTAATAAACTGAAAAAGTTTTCGGCACAAGCGTTATCAAGACAATTACCCTTTCGAGACATACTCTGCCTAATTCCCTTATCCACGAGCATTTGCTGATAATGTTTATGCTGATACTGCCAACCTTGGTCTGAGTGCAGGATAAGATTTGTATTGTCAGGGATTTTGGCAAATGCCTTATTAAGCATATCTGTTGTTTGTGCAAGATTTGGGTGACGGCTCAGATTATACGAAACCACCTCTCCATTAAAAAGGTCTATTATCGGTGACAAGTACAGCTTTATTCCGAACAATGCAAATTCGGTAACATCAGTTACCCATTTCTGATTTGTCTTGTCTGCTTTAAAATCACGTTCAAGAAGATTTGGAGCGATTTTGCCGACACTTCCTTTGTATGAGTTATACTTACGCATACGAACACGGCAGAATATCCCCATTTTACGCATAAGTTTCTGTACTGTCTTATGGTTGATAACATATTTTTTCTTAAGCTCTGTTGTTATTCTCCGATAACCGTAACGACCTTTGTTTTCGTTGTATATACGACGTATTTCGGATTTTACTTCAGCATATTTATCAGGCTTTTGAGAAACAAATTGTTTGCTGTAATAGTAATATGTGCTGCGGGGAATCTTGGCAATATCAATGAGCAGAGCAGATTATATCCATTCATCACCCATTCTATTGCTGCCTTGGCACAATGATTGTATGTATCTACTTTTTTTATATCCAGCTTCGAACGAACGAAAAAGGATAGTTTGGGTCTATTGTCTATGGCTCTGATTTGATTGATGTAATATAAAGCTTTTCCCTCCAACTGAGGAAGACCTTCATCAAGCTTGTCCATTGCAGCCTTCAGCTCATCGCTAAAGATAGATTCGTTTTTTACTGCTCGTTTATAATGTCTTTGAGCTCCCTGAACAAATGAGCATGAGTTGATTAGATCAATTTCTTTTGTTTCGTTCACTGCGTCCATTATACACTCAAACTGAGCAAACCAACCCTTTGTAAGAAATTCAACCATATTCTTAGGGTCATCAAGCTGAAGTTCTTTCACATATTTAAGAACATTTTCATCATCAGTTAGTAAAGGAAGCTTAATAGGTTCCGATGATTTGGATACCGTAGAAAGAGAAGACGCAGCCTTTTGTGTTACGGTTTCAGACATCATGGAAGCAGTATTTTTCAGAATTTCAACTGCTATTTCCTTAGTTCCCATTGTATTTACCCCCTCATAGCTTGCACATATAATTACTGCACCCAGACGTCTGCCCCTTTATCTTGGTGCCACGCTTCAGGCAGACATTCTGTACCTGCCCATCGTAATTCCAAAGTCCGATTTGCGGCGCTTTGGGGGTTATCGCGGAATTTGTAGGGTCATTCCAATACTTGCAGAACGCGCACACCTTCATATTGGATCTTGCATTGAACTGTAACATAACTCGTCCTTTCTCCTGAAATAATATACCTCAGATATTTTTAAAACGGTTATTATCTTTATCCAGATACAATTATATCACAATAAATGTAACTTGTCAACTATATAAAAGTAATAAATTATCACTATATACTTTATAATTATACTACAAGGAGAGGTGAATGGCATGAATGTTGCGTCCAGAATAATATATCTGAGAGAACAAAAAGGGCTTACCACGAACAAGCTCGCGAATATGGCGGGAATTTCTCAGAGCCACCTGCGCGAAATAGAGCTTGGACTTCGTAATCCTACTGTTGAAACGCTGTCGTATTTCTGCGACGCACTCGGTGTCACCCTGGAGGAATTCTTCCGCGAAGATGATAGCGAGATCAATCCTTATCTGATGAGTGCTTTGACGCGATTAAATGACAAGGAACAAATGGCTCTTGCGGATTTTTTGAATGCTATGAAACCCAGCAAAACATAATTCGATGACTATTCCTCTTATCTGTGGAGAATATCGTTTTTTGAGCTTCGCAGAAAAGGATACAATTTCTATGAAGATAGTTCATCTTGCAGATTGTCTACTTTGTGAGAACTATTGTTTTGTGGTTTTAATTTTCGGCTAGAATAAGACTACATCGCATTTCAGCCGAAAAATTATTGCGTTATACCCACTTGTGCTTGACAAAAGGGGTATAACAGGGTATAATAAGGGTATAATGATACCGAGAGGTGAATAGCAGTGGTTCAAAACGAAATTCAGGAACGCATAGACGAACTAAAAAGACAGATAGATTCTCTTCCGTCCGGAACTGTATCCACAAAGAAAATCAAGGGAAAAGTCTATTATTATCACCGTGTCAGCATTGACGGCAAAAGAAAGGAAATCTATGTTCCGCAGGACGAAGCCGAAGAACTGATAAGTAAGATAAACACTAGAAAAGAACTCGAAAAAGAATTAAAAAAGCTGAAGCCCCCGGCTTACCGTGTCCATACAACTTCCGCTGACTATATAACCAATATAAGAACCGGAATTGCGCTGCGGAATTTTACACACGGAGTGCTGAAATATAAGCAACGTGAGTGTTTCCGGACGCTAAGCAACTTTATCTATAACGATGATTCGGAAAAGGTGTTTATTCTGTACGGTCTGCGCAGGACAGGAAAGACAACGCTGATACGTCAGGTTATTTCTTCAATGTTAGATGAGGAGTTTTCAAAGGCTGCATTCATTCAGATAACCCCCGGGAATACTCTTGCTGATGTCAACAAAGATCTGAAAAGACTCGAAGCGAATGGATTCAGATATATTTTCATTGATGAAGTCACACTTATGAGCGATTTCATCGAGGGCGCCGCGCTATTCTCCGATGTCTTTGCAACATGCGGAATGAAGATCATTCTTTCCGGCACGGATTCGCTCGGCTTTATGTTCACGGAAGATGAACAGCTTTACGACAGATGTATAATGCTGCATACCACATTCATTCCCTATCGTGAATTCGAATCCGTACTCGGCATAAAGGGGATAGATGAATATATCAGATATGGTGGCACTATGAGCATGAGCGGAACGCATTACAATGAGGACTCGACGTTTACCAGCAAGAAGAAAACAGACGAATACCTTAATACTGCAATTGCTCACAATATTCAGCATTCTCTTAAATATTATCAGAACGAGGGGCATTTCAGAAATCTGTACAGTCTGTATCAGAAGAACGAACTGACAAGTGCGATAAACCGTGTTGTTGAGGATATGAACCATAAGTTTACCGTGCAGGTACTGACAAAGGATTTTGTTTCTCATGATATCGGACAATCAGCCAGAAATCTCCGAAACGACCGTGTATCTCCCAACGATATTCTTGACCGCATTGACCTGGAAGAAGTAACGAGAAAGCTGCGTAACCTGCTTGAAATAAGGAACAGGAACGAACAATCGATAGAAATAGAAGATATCCATTGCCGCGAGATCAAAGAATATCTTGATATGCTTGATCTCACAATTGACATTGATGTACGGAGTATTCCTGATATCGGGCATATTGATAAGCACACAACTATCTCACAACCCGGCATGAGATATTGCCAGGTGGACGCGCTCATTACAAGCTTGATGCAGGACAGGGAATTTTCTGATCTGTCACTGGAAGAACAGCGTTATGTAACAGAGCGTATCCGCAACGAAGTTATGGGCAGAATGATGGAGGACATCGTACTTCTGGAAACTAAAATGGCATTCCCGAAAAAGCAGGTATTCAAGCTGAAATTTGCCGTTGGTGAATTTGATATGGTGGTAGCCGATCCTGATTCCTGCACCTGTTGTATCTATGAAATAAAGCACAGCACGGAGGCTGTTTCCGCACAATACCGTCACCTTATTGACACTGAAAAATGTGCGTCAACAGAATTCAGCTTCGGCCGGATAACGGGCAGATATGTGATATACCGTGGTGAAAACTTTACGGAAAACGGCGTTGAGTATGTAAACGTTGAGGAATATCTGAAATCGCTCTGAATGATAATATTATCTTAATCAAACTTGAAAATTTTAACTCCGGATTCATGAACTATTGCAAATGCGGCTTTGATGGCATGCTTCTTCCTTGGGTATTCCTTGAGTATCTCTTTCTTAGCCATACAATTGCTGCCATATTTTGCTCCCCAATGATTTGCAAGAACTGCTGCATATAGAAAAACACCGCTCTGTGGTTGGCGCAGAGCGGTGAAATTGAAGAGTTAAGGAGTGGAAAAAATCAGTGGAGAATATTGAAAGGAAGCGTAAGATACATTAGATGTTGATAAGGGTTCTTTACCCGGCGCCGTGCTGTGAAGAATCGCCGCACATACTGTTCCTGTATTCCCTCGGGCTGACCCCATAGCTTTCCCGGAACAGCTTCCCGAAGTAGCTGATATGCCCATATCCGCAGGCGAAGCATATCTCGGTTATCGGCATATCGGTGGAAACAAGCAGTTCCACTGCCTTTTTCAGCCGGTATTCGTTCAGAAATTCCACTGGCTTGCGCCCTATCGTTTCCCGGAAGCAGCGGCAGCATTCGCTTCTGCTGATGTTCGCCGCACCTGCGATATCCTCTACCGTAATATTATTCTGATAGCTGCCGTAGATGTACGACAGCATTTTTTTGAGCCTTTTTTCCCGAACCAGGGTTCTTCTATCCGGCGGTACAGACTGAACCTCTGCGATGTTCTCGGAAAGTTCAGACCATATCTCACCGATAAGGTTGCGGCAGCGCAGCTCGTAGCCGTATTTCTTCTCGGAAGCAGTACTGCATATCCGCAGAACGGCTGAAATTATATCACGCTGCCACGGAGTTTCCGGTGACAGCTTCAGACAGCGCAGTGACTTGTCGCTGACAATGGGCATTATGTACTTCCGGTAGATGAGGTCCTCGCCGCAGTCGCCGATGAATTCCGGCAGGAAACATATCGTCGCCACCACCGGGAACTCTCCGCAGCCGTCCGGCGCAGACTGCAAATGCATTGCGTTCGTATTTATAAAGAACCCCTCGCCGGCGGTAAGGCGGTAGCTCATGTTGTTGATGAAAATATCCACCTCGCCGGAAAGCACCACGGAAAGCTCCAGCTCCGGGTGCCAGTGCCAGCCAATGAGATGACCGACGTACCACCGGAATTCATTTTTGTAGATCTGCATCGGGAAACTCGGCGTTCCATGCTCCACAAGCTCCCGGTATCCTTTCGCCTTGTCGATTTCCATTTGCTTCGCCTTTCTGGCACAAAATTTATAGTTTTAGCCCGATTTATGATAGAATTGCAGTACAATAGCTGATATTATTATAATTAATAACAGCGGAAAAGTCAAGCGCTGAACAAATATGCGGAGGTGCTTCTATGAAAGTTGCAGACGGCTTCTGGTGCGGAAAGCCCGGGTATGATGTGAAATACGCAGAGCAGATATACGAGGTCACAGCGGACGAAAAATCTATCCACGTGCTGGCAACAACGCAGTGGATACAGAACCGTGGAATGACCCTCGGCGGTCCGGTTCTGGAGATTTGTTATACTTCCACAATGGAAAACACGATAAAGGTAACGGTGGAGCACTACAAGGGAACCTCCACGAAGCGCCCCGGCTTCGAGCTTAACGAAAACCCGGATTTCAAGCCGCAGGTAAAGGACCTCCAGAACCGCTTCGAGCTTATCTCCGGTCGCACACGCGTTGTCGTACCGAAGCAGGGCGGGTGGAATATCCGTTACTACTACGACAACGAGCTGCTGACCCAGAGCGGCTGGCGGACTACCTCCTACATAACCGAGGAGCGCTGGCGCACTGAACTCCGCATGGAGGAACAGCGCGAGAACCGTTTCTACGCCCGCAGCGAAACGGATTACCCCGCATTCATGCGCGAAATGATGAACATAAGCGTTGGCGAGAGCATTTACGGCTTCGGAGAGAAATTCACGACGTTCGTGAAGAACGGTCAGTCCGCGGAGATATGGAACAACGACGGCGGCACGGCTACCGGACAGAGCTACAAGTCGATCCCGTTCTACCTGTCTACGAACAATTACGGACTGCTTGTAAACCACCCGGAAAAGGTGAATTTCGAGATAGCCAGCGAAACCGTATCAAAGGCGGCGTTCTCAGTCCAGGGCGAGAAGCTGGAGTACTTTGTGATAGGCGGCGCAAGCCCGGCAGATGTGATAAGAACCTACACCGACCTAACCGGAAAGCCTGCGCTTCCTCCGGCATATACGTTCGGGCTGTGGCTCACCACCTCGTTCACTACGGATTATGACGAAAAGACGGTTTCCAGCTTCATTGACGGCATGGCGGAGCGTGATATCCCGCTTGAAGTGTTCCACTTCGACTGCTTCTGGATGAAAGAATACAACTGGTGCGACCTCACATGGGATAAAAGAATGTTCCCCGACCCCAAGGCAATGCTCTCCCGGCTGAAAGCAAAGGGACTGGAAATATGCGTGTGGATAAATCCCTATATTGCGCAGAGGGCGCGGAGAACGGATATTTTCTCAAAAATCCTGACGGAAGCGTATGGCAGTGCGATACATGGCAGCCGGGCCTTGCGATAATCGACTTCACGAATCCAGCCGCCTGCGAGTGGTATAAATCCAAGCTCCGGGCGCTGTGTGAGATGGGCGTTGACGCATTCAAGACGGATTTCGGCGAACGTATTCCGACTGACGTGATATATTACGACGGCAGCGACCCGTATAGAATGCATAACTTCTATACATACCTCTACAACAAGACGGTGTTCGAGGTGCTGGAGGAGTACTACGGTCATGACAAGGCGTGCCTGTTCGCTCGTTCAGCAACCGTCGGCGGTCAGAAGTTCCCGGTACACTGGGGCGGCGACTGCTTCTCGAATTACGGCTCCATGGCGGAAACGCTGCGTGGCGGTCTGTCCCTGTGTATGAGCGGTTTCGGGTACTTCAGCCACGATATAAGCGGCTTTGAAGCGCAGGGAACTCCCGACCTCTATAAGCGCTGGTGCGCATTCGGTCTGATGTCCTCCCACAGCAGACTGCACGGCAACAGCTCTTATAGAGTGCCGTGGAACTTTGACGAGGAAAGCTGCGATGTGCTCCGCCACTGGACGAAATTAAAGGGCAGGCTCATGCCGTACATCTGGGCGCAGGCGCAGAAAACCCACGCCACCGGACTTCCAATGATGCGCGCTATGGTCATAGATTTCCCGCATGACCGAACCTGCCATGCGCTGGATACGCAGTATATGCTGGGCGATTCGCTGCTTGTCGCTCCGATATTCAACGAGAACGGAACGGCGTTCTGGTATCTCCCGGAGGGCGAATGGACGGATATCCAGTCCGGCGAGGTGTTCCAGGGTGGAAAGTGGTACGAAAAGCGGTTCGATTACTTCTCCATGCCGCTGTTCGCAAAGCCCGGAAGCATTGTGGTATACGGCGATTTTAAGCGCAGCTTCACTTATGATTATGCGCAGAATGCCGAGGCGGTGATTTATGGGCTGGCGGACGGCGCTTCCGCTGAAACCACCGTTTACGACGCAGACAGCAACGAAATTCTTCACATATCTGCTCGGCGCAGCGGCAAGGAGATTTCCGTGAAGCTCACCGGCAGGACGGATTCCGTCAGAGTTACAAGCGCACAGGGGCTTAAAATAAAAATAAGTGGATAAATCATATTTTCAGGAGGTAAAGCACATGAACAAATTGAAGAGAACAGCGGCGTGTATTCTTGCGGCGGCGATGGTCTGCGGACTTACCGCGTGCGACGAAAGCGAACCCGTCGGTTCCGGCTCCCAGGGCGTAAATTCAGCGCCATTCAGCGAATCAGCGGCGACGCAGGCTTCCACCACCACAGACCCGGACGCTAACGCAGCCACCGACAAGGAAGCAAAGGAGATCAATACCACCGCCTACACTCCGGACGGAAATGCCGGAACGGTGAAGATACTGAGCTTCTACGACATCACCACTGACCAGAAGGGAACCGAGCAGAGCCTGATATTCCAGAGCGACGTTTACGGCGGCTCCATCGACTGGATAAGCACCCCGAGCGGCGACGCATATTTCGAAAAGCTCAGCACGCTGATATCCTCCGACGATTCGCCGGATATCGTGACAAAGGACGCATTCCTCTACCCGGGAACAGCCGCAAAGAATATGTTCGAGGCGCTGGACGACTACATCGATAAGGACAATGCGCTGTGGAGCGATATGTCCGGGATAATTGATTCGTTCGTATGGAACGGGAAGCACTTCTACTATCCGCACCGCATAACCACTTCGTTTGCGCTGAACTACTCCAAGAAGACCATCGAGGAAAACGACCTCCCTGACCCGTATGAGCTTTACAAGAACGGCGAATGGACCTGGGACGCATGGCGTGACATGATGGTGAAGTTCTGCGACAAGGACGAAAACAATATCGGATTCTACGGTCCGGGAACTATTACCGGCTCGTTCATTGCGACCACCGGAACAACGCTTGTAAAGGTGAACTCCGACGGTACGATACAGAACAACATCAAGACCCCGGAGGTCACACGGGCGATGACGTTCCTTGAAAAGCTGAACCGCGACGGGCTGACCTATGAGAACCAGTTCGATTCATGGGTATCACCGCAGGTATTTTCCGAGCACTGCGACCAGCTCCTGTTCTTAGGCATGGAGCCGGAATGGACGTACACGGCGGCGACCGAGAATATCCAGAACAAGAAGGGCGTCGAGGACGATATCTTCGGCACGGTTTCTGATTTCGCGTTTGTTCCGTTCCCGAGGGATTCCACAACGGATACCTACTACCAGGCTTACGACACGTACGGATTCCTTGTTCCAAAGGGTTCCAAGAATATCAAGGGCGCGGTGGATTTCATCAACTGCTTCCGCGTATATGATACCGACCCGGAGATACAGGCGCAGGTGCGCAAGGATCATGTTGATCCTACCCCTATATACTTCCAGGAGGGCAATTACGCAGGCACCGAAAAGTGGCAGATCACATGGGGCGAGCAGGAATACGACCTGTGGCGCGAGATGTGCGACCCGTCCAAGTTCACGTTCGTTATGGAGAACGCATGGGGATTCAGTTCCGACTTCGAGAGCCAGTACATCAACGTGCTGAACTCCGTAACGCTTGACGGCGAAAGCTGGACAAAGCAGTCCGAGGAATTCTCGCCGATAGTTGATACAATTATCTCTGAGTACAGCAAATAATAGCATGAACGCCTCGTAAATCTACGGGGCGTTTTCTTTACAATTGCGGTGAAATGTGATATACTGTATTTATAATATCCTGGAGGTACAACAATGGAGATCAGAAATGCAACGATAAACGACCTTGACAAACTCACGGAAGTAGAAAACGAGTGCTTTCCCGCAAGTGAAGCGGCTTCACGTGAATCCATAGCGGAGCGGCTGAAACACTACCCGGATCATTTCTGGCTGATGTTCGATGGGGATAAGCTGATAGCGTTTGTTGACGGAATGGTCACGGATATTCCCGACCTCACCGACGAAATGTATGAGAACGCGGCGATGCACGATGAAAACGGCGCATGGCAGATGATATTCGGCGTGAACACCATTCCGGAATACCGTTGCCATGGCTACGCCAGGGAGCTTATTCAGCGCGCGATTTCCGACGCAAAAGCGCAGGGGCGCAAGGGACTTGTCCTCACCTGCAAGGACAGGCTGGTGCCTTATTACGCTAAATTCGGATTCATGAACGAAGGCGTGTCGCAGTCGGTTCACGGGAATGTCGTTTGGAATCAGATGCGGCTTGTTTTCTGACGGCTGGCTTATCGGCATTTGTGATATTGAATATCGTAGGAGCGGTAAAATGACCATTCAGCAGTTAAAATATATTCTGACAGTGGCGGAAGTCGGTTCGATAACCGAAGCGGCAAAACAGCTTTTTATTTCACAGCCGAGCCTGTCCAACTCCATCAGGGAAACGGAAAAAGAATCCGGCGTCACGGTTTTTATCCGCAGCAGGACCGGAATTACACTGACGAAAGAGGGCGCGGAGTTCCTCGGATATGCCAGGCATGTGCTTCAGCAGATGGAGCTGCTAGAAAATCGTTATATCACCGATCTGCCGCAGAAAGTGACTTTCGGCGTATCAGCCCAGCACTATACCTTTACAGAAAACGCCTTTGTGGAACTGGTGAAGAAGTTCGGGCAGGAGCGTTACGCCTTTTACTACAACGAAACCGGCACCCATCAGATAATAGACGACGTTAAAAACCGCGTCTGCGATTTGGGCATTCTCTATCTTTCCAGTGAAAATGAAGCGGTAATGCGGAAAGTGATGGAAGAAAACCATTTGGTATTTACCGAGATGTTTACAGCTAAACCCCATGTGTTCTTGCAGAAGAATCACCCGTTGGCACGGCAGAGATCCATCTCTATAAGTGAACTCGCGCCGTACCCGCGGCTGAATTTCGTGCAGGGCGAGTACGAATCCATTTACTTTTCAGAGGAGCTGTTCAGCTCTGCTCCGGCGGACAAAGAAATACGGGTGAATGACCGGGGCGCAGTTGTCAATTTCATGCTGGGACTTAACGCCTACACGATTTCAAGCGGCATTTTCCCGAAGTACCTGAACGGAGATAAAATTATTGCAGTCCCGCTTGCCGAGAATGAATCAATGAGGATAGGATATATACTTAACGAAAAGCAGGAATTAAGTGAGCTTGGGAAAATATATCTTGAAGAACTCCGGAAATATGCCCCGGATATTGTATAGTTTCAAGCTATGCATAAACATATAAAATAGGTGTTATGTATATAGCCGCAATATGTGATATAATAAACGCAGGGCGTTTATTATAAATCAAAATGCCTTGCACATACGTTCACCTTTGGTGAACTTCGTGCATATCGGCAAATTATATCATATCCTTGCGGATATGATATAATAAACGCAGGGCGTTTATTATAGATCAAAATGTCCTCGCACATACGCAAATCGCCGATTTGCTTCGTGCGTATTGGACGATTATACCATAACCTTGCGGTTATGGTATAATGGTTTCCGGAAAGGAAGCTGATTACTATGCCAATGGCTGTACTCGGGAATTTTCTGATTTATTGCCTGATAAACGCGTTTACTCCGGGTCCTGGAAACATTCTGGCTCTGAACACCGTTACAAATTACGGATACAAAAAGGGACGCCCCCTGTTTTTCGGGATTTTCGCAGGGTATTATGTAGTGCAGATTTTATGCGCGGTATTCGTGTACGGGGTCAATACGCTGCTGCCAAACGTAATGGGAGTTATAAAATATATCGGCGCAGCTTATATTCTGTGGCTTGCGATACATATTGCTTTCAGCAAGCCGTCCCCGGAGGGCACGGAACACTCTGCGTCATTCTGGAAAGGGTTCATGCTCCAGTTTGTCAACGTGAAAATATATATGTTCGGCGTAACCGCTCTAACGGGATATGTCGTACCGCATATGTCATCGTTCCCGGCACTGCTGTTCTTTGAACTGGTCATTGCGACTATCGGAACTATCGCGACCTGCACCTGGATAGGAATGGGTGTGCTTATCCAGAAATTTTATTTACGGCATTTCCGTATCATAAATATCATTCTCGCGCTTACTTTGCTTGAGTGCATTTGGAGCATGCTAAAATAAATGTATAATAGTAATCTCCACGGCGCCGAACTTCTTGTCGAGGGATGCAACCGGCTTGTATTCACCCCCCTCAAATTGTTATGCAATATGTTGTAGGCTATCGTCAGGCAGTACCGTAGGTATCTTCTTTAGGTAAGATTAATTTTTCTGATATAAAAGACAGCGTTTTGTGATCAAAAGTCACACTGTTTTTATAAAAATATATACGGCAGCTTTTAGATAAATGATAATCTAAATTGGGCTTATTATCAAGCAGTTGCTAAAATATACTGAATTAAATAGTATCATATCTTTGGCTGTTCGTCAAAGGAATTATTGCATTATACTTAATCATGCTTGACAAAGCAGACATTGTGCTGTATAATATATCTATGATAAATCTTCCCATAAACAAACTTTTAGGTTTTGGGAAGATTATACGGAACAAATGGCTTTACAAAGCCAAAATATCAAGGTGGAAGTTTATGAGCATTGAAGGATTCCCCTCGGCTCCACCAAAACAACAAAATATGGAAGAATGGCTCAACAATGCGGATTGTTCATTACACCGCACTGTTAAGCCATTTTCAGCATTTTATGGTATTCGGGATAAAAACACAAAAAATAAGATGTAGGTGACACGGCGGTGCTGCTCTACATCAAATAGTTGCGATATAAAACAAATATAATATAGCAAAAGCCGTCTTTAATTTTTAGACGGCTTTTTGTGCTATTGGGCATTAACACTACATTACCGTTGTATGCATGGTGGTAATCCATTCCAGAGTAACCCCTAGTCTTTTGCAGGCTCTGTTAAGTTCCTGTAATCGCCATAGGCTTGGTCGAGTCTGTCGGTAATAAAATATCTGCGTGGGCATACCAATATACTTGGCGATATCATTACCCTTGTGAATAACGCATGCTGCTGCCGCAATAAATATGTTTCTATTGACGAACTCTAGTTCTTCTTGCTTTTTCATGCTTTGCAACCCTCCAATGCTCCTTTATACTAACTTCTTGGATTTCCACGCACCGCGCTTGTACCGTACCAGTGCGAAAATGGCGGTAACAGCCCATGTAAGTCCGGTCGTCAGCCAGATACCCCACATACCGATGAACGGTATTGCCGTAAGGCTGATTGCAAATACAACCCTTGCCGCTACTTCAACAGTACCGTTCATAAGGGCGTACACGGAATCGCCTGCACCATTCAGCATATAGCGGAGTATCTGCACTCCGCCAAGCCCCATAAAGAACAGGCTGGTAATGCGGATTCCGTTGGCGGCGATAGAAATTATCTCTGCATTTGTGACGAATATGCTCATGATTGGTCTCCCGAACACCCAGAACACAACAAGCAGAACCGCAGATACCACGGCGCTTATTTTCATAGCCGCGCTCACGCCGCCGGATATTCTGTCATGCTTCCCGGCACCGATGTTCTGCCCGGTATATGTTACCATCGCAGCGCCGAGGGCCGCAAAAATCTGCTGAACCAGCAGTTCGATCTGAGTTGTTGCCGTAAATGCGCCGATAACTGATTCTCCAAAGCCGTTGACTATACCCTGCAAGATAATGCTGGATACATATATATTAAGGCATATTGAAATCCGTTAGGAATTCCGACCTTTAATGTTTTGCCAATAAGGTTTCTGTTGATTTTTCTGTATGTAAACGCCTGCCTGAACTGCGGCACCTTAATAAACGCATAGATCATGCACAGGATTGCCGCTATCGATTCGGACAGCACCGTCGCAAAGGCGGCGCCTGCTACTCCGGCATTAAAAACTACAACGAACAGCAGGTCCAGCCCTATATTCAACAGGCTGCACAGAACAAGGAATATAAGCGGCGTCTTTGAATCGCCCAGCGCCCGCAGTATCGAAAACGGCGTGAAATATGCTGCGACCGCAATAAGACCTCCCATGAAAATGTACATATATGTCGTTGCGTCCGGCATAAGTGATTCCGGAGTATTCAGAAGCCGGAGAATAGGTTTGGTAGTAAACAGCGCGATTATAGTCATCACTATTGCGATAAGTATGCAGGTGTAACTGCCGTTTGCTATTGACGCGGCTGTGCCTTTTTCATCTTTTGCGCCGAAAAACTGGGAAACCACTACGCCGGTTCCGATAGCCGCGCCCATGCACATGGACATAAACGCCATGGACATCGCATTCGTGGCTCCGATGGCAGAAAAAGCGGAATCACCGACAAATCTGCCGACGATAATTCTGTCCGCAAGCGTGTATGCCTGCTGAAACAGATTTCCAATCAGAATGGAAATTGAAAATTGTATAAGCAGCTTTACCGGACTGCCATTTGTCATGTCAACTGTTTTCATTTATTTCTCCTTTTGTAATACCGTATTATTTTAGGACTATATGTCTCTGAAAATACCTCCTGCGCTTATGCAGGAGGTCATTCTCCCAGCATTTCCTTACGGAATGCCGAAACGTATAAATTCATGAGGTTCTGTAATTCATTCTGCTGTTCCTCTGAAAGAGCGCTCATTGCCTTGCAGGACGCCTGGTGAATATGCGGAACAAGCGTCTGAGCGTATTCACTGCCCTTTTCCGTTAAGTGAATCGTCTTGATCCTGCGGTTTTCGGGCAGTTCGCGGAGTTCGATATATCCGCTTTTATAAAAGCTGGATATCACGTTGTTCACCGTTTGTTTGGGGAGCAGGGTCTTTTCACATATCAGCTTCTGAGTACAGTTTTCCGTTTGTGATATCGCACTCAGAATATAAAGACTGTTATATGACACCCCGGATTTTCTTGCGTAGTCTTCGTAAATTGTATTCAGACTCTGCCATGTGCTGCAAAATACCTTGGTTTTTGATTCGATGTCCGTTTTTTCTCCTCCTTTCACGGTCTTATTTTAGGACTATTATATACCTTTGTTCCTGATTTGTCAACACTTATTGAATGATTATTCGGATAAACCCGGCAAATATAATAAACAAGCTATTATTACTGAGAAACCAATAATGTATCTGCACGATAAACGGGAATTTGCGGGGTACCCCCGCCGTCAGTACGGATGTATGTGCATTTTTTTGCGCAGGTGTCACACGCACGAAATGCGACCGATAAATAAGAAGATGAAAGTCAAATAATTATTAAATCCATAATTCCATTTCTCCGGAATCACAAAAACCGAACTTTTCATATAAATGCTTTCCTGCTGCCGATGGTTTAAGTTTTATGTTATGAACACCCTTACCCATAATCCATTTCAGCAGTTCTTCAATTATTCTTGATGAATAACCGTTTCTCCTTTTTTCAGGAATACAATATACATCAATAATATATCCATACATTGGAGTTTTGAAAAAACAAAAAGGAACATCATCTTTGATTATTGCACCGCCACACGCAATAACGGTATCATTTTCATATATCAAATAATGACAGCCCATGTCCTTTTTATACAATTCTTGATATTTTGCATATATCTTTTCTTCGGCGTTATCCTGTAACAAAGCTATTGAACCAACTTCCTTGAACATAGCCATTTTCAGCCTAACAACGGTATCTAAATCTTTGATTTCTGCCTTTTTAATTTCCATATAAAAATACCCCTTTTAAATATATCCCGATTTGTATGGCTGACAGAATACCCCACAATAAATAATATACCACACTAATAAAGAAAAATCAACAGTTAATTATGATGAAGAGAGATGAATCACATAATCCGGGTACACCATGATCCTCCTGACGTATAGTCATCGTCGTAGTTGACTTAGTCACGATGAATGCTACGGAAAAAAGGGAGCGCTAAATACCTGCCGAACGGACAATACGTCAAGTCTTTTTTACGTCCCTATCTGCGCATTCTCAAGAACATTCGGCAGGGAGTGCTTGAGCACAAGCGCAAAGTACTCCACTACCTTTTCCGGGTCGTGCTCCTCCTTGCCCATAAATTCATCTATCAGAATACCTGCAATGGCTTCCGTATAGAAATGGGCGAGGAACTCCTTGAATTCCTCCTTTGCGTGTATATCAAGCCTGCGCTCAGTATTCTGAATGATATCCCGGGTAATGCTGATAAAGCTCTCAAAGAAAAAACGCTTCATCTGGTCGCGCCCTACGCTGTCGTAGGCGCAGCACAGCAGGTGCTTGTTCGTCTTTACATAATCCATCACGAACAGTATAGCTTCGCGGTAATCCACCAGCAGGTCGAACTGCTTGACTACCTCTATTGCTTCTTCCTCGAGCATCCACTTCATCAGTCCGTAGATATCCTGAAAATGATAGTAAAACGTCTTGCGGTTCACTCCGCAGTCGGCAATTATTTCGCTGACCGTTATCTTGGAAAGCGGCTTCTTTTCCATATACTTTTTCAGTGAAGCCGCCAGCATTTTCTTGGTGTTAAGAGTAGTTACTTCGTGTTTCATAATGTACTTCGCTCCTTCCAATTTATTATACATCTGACCATCAAATCAGTCAATGGACAAACCGGAAACAATTGTCCGTTAAATCCGGATTTTTTGTTCTTTTGACCGTCAATCAACACCGATTTGTCCGGATTTTACCTAAACACCTCCGGTTGACCATTTTATCCGCGCCGCTTTTTCGATATAATGACTTACGAAAGAAAGGAGCGGAAATATGAACGAGAAAAAATACCGCGTCTGCCTGTCCGTGCCGCTCGGCGAAAGGCTCGGCACAATGTCTGTCCAGGAATCCAACGGCAGGGTAACCGGCTGGCTGGAAGTGATGGATCACAGGAACGTGCTCTCCGGAAAGCTCACATCTGACGGGCATATCGAAATTTCTGGGACGCTCCGGACGCTGATAAGCACGGTGCATTACACCGCCAGCGGAATAATCAGCGGACGCAGGATACTGCTGGATATGAAAACATCGTCCGGCGCATATTATCCGGTCTTTGGAGAGGAGTATAACATTGATGAAGAAATTCTATAAGCACGTTGTCGATCATCAGAATGCTATCATCATAGTATTTCTGATACTGTTCGCCGTATGCCTTGTGTGCAAGCAGTTCGTCGCCGTGAATTACGACATGAACGACTACCTGCCGAAGGAAAGCCCGTCAACGCAGGCTTTAAATCTGATGGACGAGGAGTACAGCGGAGGTATTCCGAACGCCCGGGTAATGGTGCAGAACGTTACCGTTCCGCAGGCTCTGGAATACAAGGAGAAGCTCAGCTCCGTTGACGGCGTTACCGACGTAACCTGGCTGGACGACGTGGCAAGCGTGACAGTCCCGCTGGAGACCCTCGACCCTGACACAGTGGAAAGCTACTATAAGGACGGCAACGCGCTGTTCTCCGTGACTATGGAAGAGGATAAGCGCATAGAAGCCACAAATGCTATCCGCGAGATAATCGGCGACGAGAACGCCATGGCCGGCAGCGCCGTTACAACGGCAGTCGCCACCACAAGCACAGTAAGCGAGATTGCTACCATTGCAGTGATAGCCGTTGCTTTCGTACTGGTCGTTCTGATACTTACGACAACTTCTTTCGCCGAGCCGTTTCTCGTGCTTGGCGGACTTGGAATAGCGGTCGTTATCAACGCCGGAAGCAACCTGATGTTCGGGGAAATATCCTTCGTGACAAACGCGGCTGGTAACATTCTACAGCTTGCGGTGTCACTGGATTATTCCGTGTTCCTGCTGCACCGTTTTGCGGAATGCAGACAGTCCACCTCCGACCCGAAGGAAGCTATGGTGCAGGCGCTCACAATGTCCACCACCTCTATCCTGTCCAGCGGACTTACGACAGTTATCGGCTTCCTTGCGCTGTGTCTTATGCAGTTCAGAATAGGTCCCGACCTCGGACTTGCGCTGGCAAAGGGCGTGGCTATCAGCCTTATCACAGTTTTCATTTTAATGCCTGCGCTCATTCTGAAAACCTACAAGCTTATCGACAAAACGCAGCACCGTTCGTTCATGCCGTCCTTTAAGGGCTTCGGAAAGTTCGTCAGCCGCGTTATGATACCATGCGTGATAGTGTTCGTTATTCTTATAGCGCCCTGCTATCTCGCTTCCAACGCAAACAGCTTCTACTACGGCGCTTCCCACATCTTCGGTACTGAAACCCAGCTCGGCGCGGACACCGCGAAAATCGAGGACGCATTCGGTCAGCAGGACACCTATGTGCTGATGGTTCCCAAAACCAGCACCGCGACCGAAGCGGAGCTTTCCGACGCGCTCCACGATATTCCGCAGGTCAAGAGCATTCTTTCCTATGTGGACACAGTAGGCACGGTAATTCCCGAGCAGTACCTTGACAGCGGCACGCTTTCAAAGCTGAACAGCGAAAACTACACCCGAATGGTTCTGACCGTGGACGCCGCATACGAGGGCGACCGCACATTCTCCCTGGTGGAAACCGTCCGCGAAACCGCCGAGCAGTATTACCCCGGAGAATGGTACCTTGCCGGCGAGGGCGTTTCCACCTATGACCTGATGGATACAGTCACCGCAGATATGGTCAAGGTCAACCTTGTGGCGATAGGCGCAGTATTCGTCGTGCTTCTGTTCACGATGAAGTCGCTGAGCCTGCCGGTTATCCTCGTGCTGTCCATTGAAACGGCGATATGGATCAACCTTGCAATTCCGTATTTCAGCAACCAGCCGATATTCTACATTGCTTATCTGATAATCAGCTCTATCCAGCTTGGCGCAACGGTGGATTACGCGATACTTTTCACCGACCGCTACAAGGAAATGCGGCAGACATATCCGAAGAAAGAAGCAATCATTCAGACGATATCCGCAGTGGCAGTTTCCGTGCTGACTTCGGCAAGCGTAATGGCTGTTGTAGGCTTTCTGCTGGGTATAATTTCGACCCATGGAGTGCTTTCACAGCTTGGGTACTTCCTCGGAAAAGGAACGCTCTGTTCCCTCGCTATCGTACTTTTCGTACTGCCCGGACTGCTGTACCTGGCAGATAAACTTATCATCAGAAACAAAAAGAACAAGAGTGTCACGGAGGTAATTCACGATGAAACAAATTAACAAAATAACCGCAGCGGCGCTGTCCGTTATTCTTGCGGGAGTTTCCGCAGTACCGGCGTTTGCCGAGCCTGTCCCCACTGAAAAGGAGGAGGTCATTTACATCATGACCGACGCTTCCGGCAAGGTTACGGACATGGAAGCAGTCAACATCTTTGCAGGCGGCGACGTCACCGATTACGGCGAATATTCCGCCGTAAAAATGCTGAACACGACTGATAAACTCGTCCAGAGCGGAAACAAGATAACATTTTCCTCCTCCGCTGACAAGGTGTATTATCAGGGAACGATGAAAAACACAGCAATTCCGTGGAACATTTCAATACGCTATTTCCTTGACGGAAAGGAGTATTCCGCCGAGGATATCGCCGGAAAAAGCGGCACGCTGGAAATTCATTTCTCGGTGAGCAAAAACGAGGATTGCAGCGGCAGCTTCTACGATGATTACGCGCTCCAGGCTTCGTTCACGCTGGATACTGAGCGCTGCAGGAATATCGACAGCAGCGGCGCTACCATAGCGAATGTGGGCAGCGACAAGCAGCTCTCTTACACTATCCTCCCCGGCAAGGGAATTGACACGGTGATAAAGGCGGACGTCACGGATTTCGAGATGGATTCCGTAGCCATTAACGGTGTAAAGCTGAATATGAACATCGAAATCGACGACGCAGAACTGACGGATAAGGTGAACGAGATAATCTCCGCCATCGGCGAACTTGACGACGGCGCTTCCGAACTGCGCGACGGTACCGGAGAACTCAGCGAAGCCACCGGAACGCTCAACGATAAGGTCGGCGAGCTGCATTCCGGCGTGGGCAGCCTTACGGACGGCACTGGCGAACTATCCTCGGGTCTGAATGAAATTACGGCAAACAACGACCAGCTTATCGGCGCGGCATATACGGCGTACGAGGGGCTTTGCACCGCCGCAGCAGCCGCGCTCAACAGCCAGCTCGAAGCAAACGGACTGTCGTCCGTTACGCTCACGCCCTCCACATATTCCGATGTGCTGACCGGTCTGCTTAAAAAGCTGGATAAGGACGCCGTGTATCAGCAGGCGTATCAGACGGCTCTGCGGCAGGTAACACAGCAGGTCAACGAGCAGGCTGACGCGCTGTACCTCGGTTATGTTCAGTCACAAGAGGACTCGATATACCTTGCATACATCACCTCGCAGGCGGATTCACTTTACGCGCAGGTTGCGGCTCAGGCGGTCTATGCGCAGCTTATCCAGAGCGGATACAGTGAGGAGCAAGCAAGTGCGTTCTTACATTCCGCCGAGGGTCAGGCTGCCGTAGCGCAGACGGTATCAGCCATGACCGAGGAGCAGAAATCCCAGATTCTGAACGGAGCCGTATCCCAGCTCACGGACGAGCAGAAAGCGCAGATACTCCAGGGCGCTGTGGACTCTCTGACTAAGGAGCAGAAAGCGCAGATAAGAGAGGGCTATATCCAGCAGATGATGGCGTCCGACGAGGTGACTTCGCAGCTCAACGCCGCCGCTTCCTCTGTCAGCGCAGCCGCCGGGCAGATTTCTGAATTAAAGGGACAGCTCGACAGCTACGGTGTATTCTATCAGGGGCTTATTGATTACACGGGCGCCGTCAGCGACGCTGCGGCTGGCGCAAAGGAACTCAAGCTGAACATGGATACGCTTTACGACAACACCGGAACGCTCGAAGCCTCCGTCGGCGAGCTTAACGACGCAGTTCGTGAACTGTACAGCGGAATTGAGCAGCTTTCCGACGGCACCTCCGAATTCGTGGATAAGACCTCCGACATGGACATACAAATAAGCGACGAAATAGACTCCATGACCGCCTCTATTTCCGGAAGCGATTCCGAAGTCGTATCGTTCGTTTCCGAAAAGAACACGAACGTGGACTCCGTGCAGTTCGTTATCAAGACAGACTCCATCGAGGTTCCCGAAGTCACCGTGGAGGATTCCGCCGAGGAAGAAACGCTGAACTTCTGGCAGAAGCTGCTGAGATTATTCGGGCTGTACTGATCCATAGCATACAATACCAAATGCTCCACCTGCACGGGGAACATCATATAGTCGCAAACCCGCATTACAAAAGGAATTGTAGTGCCGAATAACCAACGCAGACCGTACTCTAAACAATAATAAGGGCGCTTTTCACTGAAAGGCGTCCTTTTCCTATATGCAAATACAAAATACTATCCCGAAATATCCTCACAACTACCGCTGTCGGCTGTATGGAGGTATGCTTGATCTCCTGTTCACTCTCATCAGGAATAAAAAGTACAGCGACATAATAAGCGAATGGAACTGAAAAATACCGCATTCCCAAAAGAATGCGGTATTTCTGTCTGTTCCGACGCCTTACGCCGTACCTTTCTCTGCTTCCTGGCGCTTCATTATGCGGAATTCCACCTCGATAAGGATTATCGCCGCGACCGCTGAGAGGAGGTCTGCGAACGGACCTGCCCAGAGTATTCCGTCAATGCCCATGAACAGCGGAAGCACGATCATCGGCGGCAGCAGGAAGATTATCTGCCTTGTGAGCGACAGGAAGGCTCCCTTGAAGGATTTGCCGATGGAGGTGAAGAACGTTGACGCAATCGGCTGGAGGCAGTTCAGCCAGGTGAAGAACAGGAATATCCGGAAGAACTTCACGCCGAACTCGAAGTATTCCTCGGTGCCGTCGCCGAACATGGAGATGATCTCCCTCGGGAACAGCTGGAACAGCGCGAACGCAACGACAGCCACCCCGGCTCCCACAGTGACAGCCGCACGGAACGCCTTCTTCACGCGGTCGTATTGTTCCGCGCCGTAATTGAAGCTGATTATCGGCTGAGCGCCCTGACCAAGCCCTATGACGATGGAGAAGGTGATCTGGTTGATCTTCATGACGATTCCGGATACCGCGATCGGTATGGATTCCCCGAAGACGGACAGCGCGCCGTAGTGCTTCAGCAGATTGTTCATGGCTATCTGCACCACCATCATCGCGATCTGGTTAAAGAACGACGCCATGCCGATGGCTATTATCCGGGAGGTGTACTTCCAGCGGATTCTCAGGTGCTTTAACCCGAGGTGTACCGTCTTGTAGCGTGCAATGCACACTATCGCAACCGTTCCGGAGATCACCTGCCCGATAACTGTCGCCCAGGCGGCGCCGCTCATTTTCCAGTCAAATCCGAGGACGAACAGCGCGTCCAGGGCGGTGTTTATTCCGGCGCCCAGGAGATTGCACACCATCGTCATTTTCGGATTTCCGTCAGCGCGGATAAGGTGACCGCCGCCGGTCGTGATTATCATGAACGGGAATCCCAGGGATGTTATGCTGACGTATTCCTCAGCCAGGGGCAGGACTTCCGCCGGAGAGCCGAACAGCTTCAGCAGCGGCGTCAGGAATATCTGCGTCACAACCAGCAGGACTACTCCGCATATCAACATCATCACCGTGGCGTTGCCGACGAAATACGGCGCCTTTTCGCGCTCTCCCCTGCCCATGTTCAGGTTGAAGCAGCTTGCGCCACCGATTCCGAACAGAAGCGCCAGGGACAGGCAGGAAGTCGAGAACGGGAACGCAATATTCGTCGCCGCATTGCCCAGCTGCCCCACGGCATGTCCGATGAACAGCTGGTCCACTATGTTGTAGAGCGCTCCCACCAGCATTGCAATAATGCTCGGCACCGCAAATTTTATCATCAGGGAGGTTATCGGAGCACTGCCAAGAAGCTCCGAACGGGTATTGTTCTTGTTTTCCATTGTATCACTCTTTCTTTATTTTACACATACATTATTATTTTACCACACTGCCGTAAAAATGTCAAATCCACTTGAAAAAAGCCGGATAATAGTATATAATAAGATTATCTGGAAAGAGGTGAGTTCGTGGCAATAAAGAACGAAATAGCCGCTGTGCTTGAAAAGCGGCGCGGCGAGGCGGTTTCCGGGCAGGAGCTTGCGGATATGCTCGGCGTATCCCGGGCGGCGGTCTGGAAAGCGGTGAAGCAGCTCCAGGACGAGGGCTACCACATCAGCGCCGGGCGCAACCGCGGATATATTCTCGGGAACGAAACGGACGTGCTTTCCGCCGAGGGGATACGGCTGAATCTCCCGGAAAGATACCGCGAGGTCCCCGTGGAGGTTTACCGCACGGTGGAATCCACGAACAACCTTGCCAAATCCGCCGCGCTGGGCGGTTCCGCGCATGGCACCAT
>ERZ1026862.461-NODE-461-length-27008-cov-49.234037_pt1 | contig 27008 bp, 20 predicted proteins | sample MGYA00380161_ERZ1026862 | MGnify/ENA primary metagenome ERZ1026862 (study PRJEB33269, sample SAMEA4719797) | human gut metagenome | biome: human-associated habitat; feature: organic feature; material: feces | place: Cameroon | collected 2013-10 ... | reverse complement strand
AGAGATTGACAACATCAAGGGGGCTACTGGCTTGGGACTCATTGACATCGATGGGTTGGATCGCAAATAACTTATTTAGAGGTCGGAAATGACTTATTTACGAATTGGAAATGACTTGTTTGTAGATCGGAAATAACTTGTTTGTAGGTCGAAAATGACTTGTTTCTGAGCTGCGTCGATTGACACGTTGGATAAAAAGAAACACCTCGGAGAACCGTAATTTTGAAAAAAAATCAACTTTATCGTGACATTAAATGACATTAAACGACATTAAGTGACATTAAACGACATTGGGGATTTTTTATTTCGTACCTTTGCATTGTCAATCAGAACGGTTGGCGATGCAACAGATGGTGAATCCGCGGTAGCCCTCATTGCATCTGGTTACTAAAATTAAATTAATAGAAAATGATTCTGATCAATTTGAAGAAGACTATCAATTTTGCAATCACTGTTTTGACTGCCATCGTCAGCGCTTTTTGCGTCAGTTCCTGCCAGGGGTAAGGGGAACTGATGATGATGACATCAACTGCTGAAAGAACTATGTATGTATTAACTGCTTCCTTGATGCCACGATTCTCGGGCACAGGGATCTTCCTGGTGTAAGAAAAGAGTGTCCTTGCTTTAGTGTTAAGGAGTGGTTGGAGGAGATTAAATCTTAGTTTTTCCCCTATTTTTTATTCTTAAGCTCCTCTCGATCACGAATCCTTTTGATAAATTTTAGACAGCACGAATATAAACAGACTATCGTAAATAAAAAAACAACATCCCATAAAAAAGGCTCTATAAGTAACTTATTGTATGGAAAAATGGAATCATATTTTGCACTCGTTAAATGGATAAAAATAAAAGGTAAACCAATATCTATTTTTCCATCACTAGAAAAAGAAAATATATAGAATAATAATGATAGAATATTTATCAAAACATATAGGGCAATAATAAATACAACCTGTTTCATAATTTCTTATCTGTTTACTTTATTATTTCTAAAATTTTCAAGAATTATGCTAATCTGCTCTGGATTAATATCAGTAGATTTGTAATCATCTGTATATTTACTATTAGCTCCACTAAACATAACATTATATCTATTTCTTTCTTGTTTGTAACTATCATAGTATTGGCTTCGTCCAATATCCACCAGTAGTTGTATACTTCTCCGCCAACGGATCCACTCCATACCAAATACTTGCCATAGGATTCATGTACCTTGCACCATAATAGTACAAGCCTGTAAGACGTGCTACCGAGGTGGTCACTATGATAGAAGAAGGTTTCCTCTTTCGTAGTGTCGTTTGAAATATAGCCATAACCAGCCTGTGGATCATCAGGATTGCTCAGGTCATTCCAGGAGACAGGTGGACCAGGGTTAGTATTCGGTGTGGTGTTAGGGCGTGGAGTCAGAATCCAACCCTGTGGCACATCATGGTTGCCGAGTTCTGTGAGGACGGCATTATATCCAACACCCGTGTTCTCTGGATCACCGTACGCACCCTTTTCTGTCGGTACACCTGGTGCAATGCCCTGCTGCTTATAGTATGCCTCCTTCTGCTTCTGAATCTGATTCATACGTTCAGCATAGTCCTGCTGACCAGCGGTGACGTATGAACCGTTGCGTCCGTAAACGTTGTTGAACAGACCCGTTCCTATCCTTGAAGCAACTCGTTTGTCACCAAGGAAGTAATGCTTTGTAAAGCGATTCTTGTTAATGCTGATTATTGAGGCAGGATAAAGCGTGAAGTTGTCCGTCTCGTGGAAGGTAATACCCTGCGGAGCACCATTGACATACACACCCTCCATCGTTCCGTAACTCTTCATGATGCGTTCACCAGCTGCGTTGTAAGTATAACGACTCGTTTTGCCATTATTAGAGAGTACCATCAGTCGGTTGTCCTCATCCCAGTACATTCTCCGTTCGATATTAGGAATGCTATCCTGGTTGCCGTTGGCATCAGAAGTGTAATACTTAGATTCTATTGACATAGGTGTAGCTGAGTGCTTGCTATCCGTGTATGCATAGACGTGAATCATCGAACATAAGTTCAAGTAGAGTCTCAGTGATTGGAGCTGTGAGTTCCATAAGATGAAACTGTGCATTCCTATCAATATTTTTTTGAGCATCTAATCTGTTCATACACACAATTATAGTTTGATAGTTGAGAACCTATTAACGGATTATAAATTAAGGATGCGCTGTACTAATCACCTTATAATCTTCTTCATCATTTATGATCTTTGCAGTAACTTCTCGATTCTCAAATCTTATGACAATCTTGTATGGCATCTCTCCTGAATCCGTATAAAAGAGACGTCTGAATTTTATCCGTTCTCCAACGCCCTGTATATCACGATCATTTATAGACTTAACGAGCTCTGCAATATTTGAAGAAGATAAATAAGAATAGTCACCTATTCCGTCTGAAATTATACCTTCCAAATTCAAGTTCCACCCCTTAAAATGGGAGGAAATAGTCTTACCATTACGTGTATAAATATCAATGGATTTGATGCCCTCGTCAATTCCCTTTATCCCAGGTTCAACCCCTCCCCCCAAAAGGGTATATTTGGGATGACATAATACAGTGGTGAAGTCTATCAAAAAATATCTCTTTTTTGATCTAATGGAATCGTTAAAAGTGACTGCGTGCATATTTATTCCTGTGATCTTAAAGTTATCATAATGACGATCACAAGAGAAAAATACTATTGCAACCAATAAATAAACTATCTTTTTCATATAAACTACCGTTTAATCATATAGATTTGATGGATACCATGCATCAATCCGAAAACATGAGATTTGAGAGTTTTTTTTTCTCCCCATGTCCAGAAACTTGCATAATTTTGTCGATTAAAGCCCAATAATTGTACATAGTGATTTGGATAGAGACCATCCGTTATATGTCCTCCTTTGTTATGAACTAATCCGATTACAAAATATTTATTATAATCTATAGATCTTAATTCCCCCATTGTGCCATAACTCTTCATGACACGTTCACCAGCAGCATTATACGTATAGCGTGAGGTTTTGCCATTATCGCTTAAGACCATCAGGCGGTTGTCCTCATCCCAATACATCTCGCGGGTAGTATTCGTAGAGTCGTTCGTTACCAGTGTAGGATTACCGTTGGCATCGTATGTGTAATGATCGTGACCAATCAGCGTTGGAGCCGTCGGGTGGTTACTGTCCTCATACTTATAAGCAAAGTTATAAGACTTGGCAGTTGTCGTTGAGTCCACCTTCTGTACCTTAGTGAGCGGTTCACTCATCCGTCCGAACGACATCACCATATCATACGAAGCACACTTAGCCTTACCACTGGCATGAACAAGGCGGTTCAGTTCGTCATACTCATAGGTATACGAACTCCTTCCTCCCAGCTTCGCCTTGTTGAGTTTCGTAAGCGACGTTGGGTTGGCAGCATTCGTAATACCGAGGATATTATCCACAGCATCATACTGGTACCTGTTCTCCATCACAGTCTGACCGTCCGCTGTAAGGTTCATCACCTGCAGACGTTCACGCTGCTTGTCGTAGGTATAGGTAGTCTCCGTGCCATTACCGAGTTTCGTATAGACCGTATGACCCTCCTTGTCGTAACCTATCCTGTCAACTATAACGCTCTGACGTCCCTGTTTATTGCTCGTCAAGTGTTTAGAGAGCTACAGTAACATCACTCCATAACTCTATCTTTTTATCGATTACTCACTAACATAATCAACATTATTACGTGGAAAACCTTCCTTTATAACATATCCTTTTTCAATATTTTTATTTTCATACGATACCATAATGCATCTCCCATCTTTAGCATAGAATTTCCATCTTCCTATTCTGCAAAAAGTCCCCTTGTCTCTTTTTACAAAGCCTTCTTCTGCTATATCATTATTTGTATAATAGTTTTGTACAAAATAGATAGAATCTGTATCAGATACGCTAAACTCCTTAAATTGCTTTAACTTATTCTGGGGTATTATTCTTAACACCTGTCTCATTTTCTTTTGCTTTTCCATTTTACTTATCTCCAAGAAAAGACTCTTTCTAATAATATTTAAGGTATCTAAGTCTAAGTCTTTACTCCATTTTCTTAATAATGGAGAATAGGTATAGAATGATGAACCATAATAGAAAGATAAACGGAAATCGCCGATTCCTACACAGGAGTATCTAAAAGAAAGATTCTTATATATGAGACCTCCACCCAAATCATATCCCTTTATTCCTATCGAGTCTAAGGATAGAGGATAGGTATGTCGTTCCATATTGTATTTTTCTATCTTAGCGATTAGTTCATCTCCATGACTGTAGTATGAATTAAGCATAAAGCTATCATAAGCTGTTTTGCCAATGAAAAAAGCTAAAATAGATAACAAACAAATAATTATAATTTTCTTTTTCATTTTTTGTTGTTTGATACAATAAAGTTAAACTTATCTATACTTGGTACATATTTAATGGTCTTTTCTAAATTATTAATTTTTATATCCATAATTCTGGCATCCGGATTAAACTTCAAAAAGATATTTCCAGTATTATTTCGATTAAATTTATCTATTAGGTTCATTACATCAGCCTTTGTATTCTCGTTAAGTTGATAATAAGCATTCATTACATACTCTGAGAACTCTGCAGCTACGTTAAGCTTCCATTTGTCAGATGTATGAGCAAAGGTCCTGGTACGACTGGCTCTCTCATCAACTGATGCATGTAAAAGATGATTTTTATAAGTGTTTCTTTGATCATCAAGTTTATGGAAATACTCATGTTGTAATGTATTCATTAAGTTATATTTATTATCTAACCATCTATCTACAGTTCCATCTGAATTAGAAGGTTGTAGCCAGATCCCTTTGTCACTATAATCATAGCTTCTGAATCTGATTCATACGTTCAGCATAGTCCTGCTGACCAGCTGTTACGTATGAGCCGTTGCGTCCGTAAACGTTGTTAAACAGGCCTGTACCGATACGGCTGGCGATACGTTTGTAACCAATGAAGTAATGCTTTGTGAAGCGATTCTTGTTGATGCTGATTATCGAAGCAGGGTAGAGCGTAAAGTTATCTGTTTCATGGAAGGTGATACCCTGTGGCGCACCATTGATATACACACCCTCCATCGTTCCGTAACTCTTCATAATACGTTCACCGGCAGCGTTGTAGGTGTAACGTGAGGTCTTGCCATTATCGCTTAAAACCATCAGGTGGTTATCCTCATCCCAATACATCTCACGAGTAGTATTCGTAGAGTCATTTGTTACCAGTGTAGGATTACCATTGGCATCGTATGTGTAATGATCGTTACCAATCTGCGTTGGAGCCGTCGGATGGTTGCTGTCCTCGTATTTATAAGCGAAGTTATAACTCTTGGCTGTGTTCGTAGAGTCTACCTTCTGGATCTTCGTCAGCGGCTCGCTCATCCTGCCGAAGGTCATTGCCATGTCGTAACTGGCGTTCTTCGCCTTGCCTGTAGCATGAATCAGTCGGTTTAACGCCTCATAGATATAAATGCGTATTGGTCTTTCTCCAAGAGTAGTTTCTTTACCTTGTATTTGACTTTGGTTCTTCTTCATTTTTTAGTTTCCCTGTGGAATCTGTCTGATAATATTTGACACCATACACTCTTCCCATTCCCATGTGCAAGACTCTATATCGAGTGTCGGGTGCCAATACGGCACGCTTTGGATTATTTACAACCGTATCAATGTTAGGAAAGCATGCCTCCACTTGATATTTCGAAGAAATATTATTTAGATCAAGTGTGTCAATTCCTTTTTCTTTCTTTTTTTCTTTTAACTCTATATCATAGGAATAAAATAATTCTTTTTCGCCATCAGGCTCAATATAAAAACGTAACATATCATACACGTAGAAAGTCTGTTTCTCTTCGTCAAACGTGAAATCATGATTGTCGCATGCACAAAGTGTAAACACTATTGTTACCAATATTATTCTATTTTTTATTGCTTGTCTGTTTTTTGAATTCATTCCACCATTTATTGAATTGTTCGATTTTGTCTTTCTCCTTCAGTTTGTCATTCTTAAACAAATTCTCGACAGATGCTTTGAAGTGTGTCTTAACGAAGCCGCGGAAAGCGTTATATGTTTTAGTCCCTTGCTCAGCCTCTATTTCGCAAAGAGCATCGTCGTGGTTGCCAGCCTTAATATAACCTGCTATTGTTTTAAGCAAATATTTTGTCAGACCCTTATCGCGCGCAATCTGCTTAGTGTGTCCCACCTCGTGCGAGAATTGGCGGAACCAGAGGTCATAATCCTGCCCACCTTTGCTATTATCAAGATAATATGGCGACACAAGGATTCGTGCATTATTGGGAGAGCCGCCAATTGTAATGCAATTGCCTTCGGGTTGAGAAATGAATTCTTCAAGCCTTGCATTCTTCACATACGTAATGGGAACGTTCGCTACCAAAGACAATAAGTGAGCGGCTGATTCCGTAAAGGTATAGTATGTTACTTCATGGGGTATCCCCATTAACGTATTGGCGGAGCCTACTGCTTGGTACAGAACAACGGTTTCGACATGTTTTACAACAATGCCCTTAGGGAACATTCCCATAACATCGATATTCGCAATTGGACTCCCGTTACAATATGTATACGAACTTACCGACACATACTTTTCTGTTAAATTATCCACCCCATACCACAAACTTATGATTGGGTCCATGTATCTTGCACCGTAATAGTACAAGCCGGTCTCATCATCTAACTGTTTGCCGTTGAACTTATACGGCAGGTCTTCGGAGCTGCTATGCTCGTCAACTAACAGCTCACCATAAGGCAGGTAGGCATCATACTGAGTGATATTGGCTTTATCATCTGTAATGTAAGACGTGCTACCGAGGTGGTCACTGTAATAGAAGAAGGTCTCTTCTTTCGTAGTGTCGTTGGCAATGTAACCATAACCCGGCTGGGCATTGTCAGGACTCTCCGGTTCACTCCATTGGATAGGAGGACCAGGAACATCACCTTTGCCGTTGAACTTCGAATGCTGTATCCAGCCTTCAGGAACGCTGTGGTCACCCAGGTCTGTAATGATGCAGTTGTAGCCAATACCTGTATTGTCTGGATCAGCAGTTGCACCCTTCATCGTCGGCACTCCCGGCGGTGTGCCGAGTTGTTTGTAATACTCCTCACGCTGCTTTTCTATCTGCATCATGCGGGCGGCATGCAGTAACCTGTTGACAGCAGAAACAATGGGGCACTTTTAGGGTTAATCGAAACTTGTATTTGGCTTTACATGTCTCAATCAAACTCATTATTACTTTTACTGACAGAAGATTACTTAGAGCCTTGCCGAAGTATGCTTTGCCCTGTGTAGTCCTGCCTGCTATACGAAGTAGGATCATTCTTCCTTGTTCCATATTTGTGGGAGCAAAGATAATGATTTTTAAGTAAACTGCCAAAAAACAGATCATTTTTATATAAATCTTTGTGCAAATTGTGCAAAAAGCAAATATATTCTGCATTTTCTTACGAAAAGCGGTTAATTTAGTACTTTATTGTGGGGTTGGCTATATAACCTTTTGCTAATGCCAATTGCTGGTTGGATAGATATACAGCCAAGCATTAAAAATGAATGAAGAAGCGCTTCGTTAGAGAGCATATATATGTGCTCACTTTGAGGAATTGCTTTCACATCGGAGGGTGTATCATGGAATTATGACACACCCTCTTTTTCATCTTAACTCTAAAATCTCGCAATATTGTAATTTATTAGTATTTATCTCATAGACCTATCATCTTCATACATTAATCATTTCTTGCATTTATCGGAGCCTCAGCTACGGCAACCGGCGCTTTCTTACCTTTGTTCAGCATGGCTGCCCAATTAAAGTTGCGCTTGAGACCCGAAATTGTTTCGATAGTCATAATCAAAACAGAGACGAAACAGAAAATAAGCACACCCGCGATCATCAAACCAAACTTGATACCCAAAATGACGATATTGACCGGATTACCCTCATTCCTCGTTTCCACTCTACCACTGGTATAATGATATTCAACGATACTATCCGGCAGAAGCGACATCAGCAAACCACTACCGAAGAAGAAACTTGCCACGGCAAAACCGATTTTCTGAAGCGTACGCATGAAACCATGCTGGCGGCGATGAGCAGAAATCACATATCCTCGCGGATAACCTGAAATGATATAGAGTGGTATCAGGATAATCAGATAAATCATCCAGCCAGTCTTCGTAGAAGCAGAATCATTAATATCATCCACTAACCCCTGAGTGTCCTTGAGCGCCATTTTCTGGATTTCATCAAAATCCATATCAGCGACTTCATCAAACTCGTCCTGATATTTTTCCATCTTTTCTTCACATTCTGCCATGCGCTTTTTATAACTCTCAATATTCTTATCCAGTTTAGCCGTATCAGCACTATGCTTTGCCGTCTTCATACCCTCCCTATAAGACTCCGCATTCCTCTTCAAGTCATGAAGTTTCATCAACTTATAAGCATTGGCAGACTGAACGCGACGTTCATAAAGCTGATAACTGAGTTCCGAACTTGCATCGAGTTTATCATAAGTAATCGTGGTATCAGCCTTTTTCCAGTTTTCCACAAGAGTCACATCCTTGGCATATTTCTGAGCATCTTCCTTATCCTGATTGCCGAAATACCAGAAGATGCAAGCAGCAATAATAGAACCGAATATCAAAGACCACTTCCACGTACGATGTTTGCTATAGGAATATGAGATAATCTCGCGCAAATCAGACACACGCTCACGGAAGAAAGAGTCAGAAGGATCATCAGCCTTTCGCACAGCCTCATCCACCAGAGCCTTCATCTTATCAGTCTCCTCTTTTGATACAGGATAAACATTATCCCAATCAGTACTTCCCTTTTCCATGTCCTTAGCCTTGACATGGGAGGAGGTAAACAAAGCCTGGTCCAAACATTCCCAAGCTGCTAAATTTTTCTGTTCGTCCATCATTACTTTTACGGTTTTAGTTATTAATGAATTTAATTTGATGCAAAGTTAGGGAAAACAGACCAAACCATGCGTTCAAACCGTAAAACTTATCGCTCATTACGTATAATGAGCACTCAAACCATCAAAAAAAAGTGCCAAATGGTAAAAACTAACCATTTGACACTCTACGGCGGTATTCCTGTGGCGAACAACCATATACAGAAGCAAATACTCTGCGGAAAGTTGAAGGCGAATTGAATCCTGCTTTTTCCGCTATAAAAGAAAGCGGATCTTTAGTGGAAGAAAGTAACTGTTCTGCATATTTCACCCGATAATTGTTCACATAATCATAAAAAGTCTTGCCATTCTCCTGATTGAAGAAACGACTGAGATAAGTGCGATTGGTGCCTACCCTCATGGCGACATCCGACAACTTGAGTTTGGGATCGAGATAAATTTTCTGATTCTCAAACAGATCTTTTACCATCTGACTGATTTCGGGAGAAAGAAGATAATCGCCGGCAGACATCCCGCTATTAGCCTCACCTACCATCCCACTTGCATCAGAAGAACGGGCATCATCCACATCTCTCAATTCATCTATGACCGATTCGTGCTTATAGAGGAAATAACCAACAAACATCCATGTGGCCAACGATAGAATCATATAGAGATTGTCAAAATTCACATCCACCATCACCGAACTGCAGGTCCAAGCAGCCAGAATAAAGAAGAAGCTGACCAGTATGGCTCTGAGCCAATGCAGATTGATGTTATCCTCATACGAAAACCGTTCTTTCAGTACCCGATGATATTGGGATATGAAAAAGAACGTAAGAACCAGCGTGGCGCTACCATAGAAGACTGCCCAAGCTGCAATGATATAATACCAGATGGTATGACCTGTGATGATATAGAGAAAAGGCAGCACGACGAACGGCACCTCATGCAAGATGCCCTTGCGCCAGGTAAGCCATCCGGGCTTTACCAATTCCATCAGCACAAAGATGTAAAAAGGAATAATGATAATATCCATGGAAGTCATCACAGCCCACCACCTGCTCGTCATGTCATCTACATAATAATATATTACCAGGTCTTTCAAGCTCTCTACCACATAGATGAGCATGATTGCCTGGATAAGACGCGAGAGAACATCCGATCCCTTACGCCAGAAGAACCATGCCATCATGGAATAAAACATGACGCACATTCCATATATAAAATATCCTACAGGATCTATCAGTATCATCTTATTTTCTTAATTTTTAATATTTAGGAGAATTTCCCATTCTGAAAGAAAGTTTTCCACCTTTCAGCAAGTCATCATGAGACAAAAAGTAGCCAGACTTACCATTCAGGTCAACTTGCTGGATGTAGAAATTATCATCATCGACTCCCTCGGCAACAATTTCGAACTTTCTGCCGTTCTCCAAATTGAATGTAACCTTGTCAAAACTTGGCGTGCCTATATAATAATAAGGTGTAGCCGGACATACGGGATAGAACCCGATGGCAGAAAACATATACCAAGCCGACATCTGACCCGCATCGTCATTACCCGACAGTCCACCAGGAGTATCATTATATTCGGTATTCAGAATATGATGAATGCGCTGCTGGGTCTTCCAGGGAGCACCAGCCTTATTATAAAGGTAGGCTATCTGATGACAAGGTTCATTACCATGCCAGTACAATCCTTCATCAAACATTCTGTCCAGACGGGCGATGACGTTCTGCCCACTATTGTTGATAACTTGGAAAAGTCCCTCCACATTCTGAGGCACATACCAGGTATAGTGACAGGTAGCCCCCTCGGTAATATAACTCTTGCGATGCACCAGATCGAGATTATTTTCCCATTTCCGATTTTGATGACGACCATCAGCCCATCCGGTCTTTGGATTGATGACATGACGCCAGTTTTCAGACCTACGCATCAGTTGCTCATAGTCAGCTAATAGCATTTTCTTATCCAAGGACAGAAGATTGCCTTTATTCTTCTGATATTCCAGAGAATCAGCCAACAACTTTGCCATCTGTGCCACGGCAAAATCATCAAAAGCATATTCCAAAGTACGGGAGGTCTGCTCATTCTGATGAAAAGCCTCTTTCACACTATCCTCCATCGGAATAAATCCATATTTGAGATATGAGTTCAAAGCCCTTCTTCCCATGCCATCCTTATATTCCTCGAAAGACTTCGGACTCAGAAAAGCATTCTTACGCATCCCCTGATATGCCGTCTGCGCATCAAAACCACGAATGCCCTTGACATAAGCATCCGCCAGAGCAACACCGGCATGGTCGCCGATCATCGCTGCCGTATAACTGTTCCAACAAGGGAAAATAGGCATCCATCCACCCTCCTTGTACATATTGACCAACGACTGCATCATGTCACCCGACAAAGTTGGCGTGATGATATTATAGAGAGGAAGTTCGGCACGATAAATATCCCACATAGAGAAATCTCCGTATGTTTTTGGGAGTGAAGAATGGAGAGTGCGGTGTGAAGAATTCTCTTGCTTTGTCTCTCCTTGAGCAAATGGTGGGTAGTCGCCATTCACATCACTCATCTGACGAGGCAGGAACGAGGCACGGTAGAAGGCTCCATAAAACTGGTTGACCTTAGCCGTATCCTTGCTTTGCACATCTATCGTATGAAAGCGGTCGCACCATGCATCGATGGCTCTTTCCCGCATCTCATCAAAACTACTTGCCAAGTTATCCACTTCCTTCTCCAAATTGGAAATCGCATTTTCCTTGCCAGTAAACGAACTGGCGGTTCTCAATTCCATCGATTTTTCGGCCCGACCTTTGAAAGTAAGCCAAGCCCCGATGCGGGTACCCTTTGCCTCCAATCCCTTTCCTTTCTTATTCTCCTTGGAGAACACGCCGAAATCAACCAGTCCTTCAGGATATTCCAAGACAAAATGCCCACTGAATCCTGCTGGTTCACCCCATCCTTGGTAAATGCGATGCACAGGATTATAACCATAAACTCTATGATTCAGCGTATCGATCTCTATGTATCCTTCCCCCTCGTCACTATTCGGATTGATGACGATATGAACATCTTGGTCTTCCTGTGGTGTTACACGCAAGATGGCAGTATGGCTCAGAGCCGTAAGTTCGGCTTTGAGATGTTCTTTCCTCAAGTTGATCGCATAGTAATGAGGGTGAGATATTTCATCTGCATGCGAAAAAGGAGTAGCACGCTCCTCTGGCTGAAGCCTCAACTTTCCGCCCAAAGTTGCTACGGTGAAGGAACCGTAATCCTGGGTGCAACCACCTACTATCCAATGGCTATTGCGAAAGCCCTGCAATTCAGTATCCTTATAATAATAAGGTGCAATACACTTTTTCTCCGTATCTTGCGTCTGAGGAGTCCAGAAATTCTGTCCGTTAGGCACCAGTACGGCAGGAAGGGTTTGTCCATGTTCCTCACTTCCCTTACCAAACATGCCAGCCGTCTTGGTATTAGCCTGCGCTGTGCCCACCATCGTATTGAGGGCATGGAGCTGGCGTATATGTTCTGCCCTGTCTATGCGGCTTTCCATATACTGCTTGAATTCTTCCCAGGAAAAATAGTTTTTATCATAAGACGGGACATCAGAACCATAGAACACATCTTCCATGCCTTTGATCTGTGCCTCGTTCACCTCATTATACAACAGTCTTACCACAACATTTTTCTCAGGATGAGCCTCGTCCGGCACATCCTTCTTATAGAAAATCATCTGTAGGTTGGTAGCCATTGGAACCACTACATCCATGCGATTATAGTCATATCGGTCGCAGGAACTTTCAAACATTCCCGTCTCTTCAGAAACCCTTTCATAACCAGCCCCCAAAAGAGTAAGCAGGCGATAGAGATTGGTATCATGTCCGAAGCGCAAATCAGCAGAAGGCTTACCCGAAGCCAAAGCCCTATCAGCATCATCCCTGATATGATGCCACAAAGAAACAGCAGAACGCATCGGAATCTGTTCATTATAGAGATCATCTCCATTACAGATCGTCATACGCTTATTGTTGGCTTCATAGAAAGCACGAAATTCCTCATCAGTAAAGAGGGCATTCAACTGTTCCTCTATATCTTTCGGATAAGACTTGAAATTCAAACCCACATCCTGAATAGAGGAAGTGATGGCCTGCATCTCCCCCATCAACTTCATCGGATCATCAATCTTGGAAATATCCTTGAAAAGCAGATGCATGAATCTGTTTGTAGAAACCTTTGGCGTAACCTTTGTCCGGTTTTCCAATGCTTTTTCTTCCGGAGAAGTATAGGCAATCCATGCCATATCGGCAGAATCGGTCTTGACATCCATCGTTAGTGACGGCTGCAAATGATGCAATTCATCCGTAAAAGCCAACATACTTTTTGCACAACGGTCAACGACACTTGAACGTGCCGTCACACGATTACCTGTAGCAAAAATATGAGGAAAGCGTTGATACATACGATTGGCAATGCCCCGATGCTGAAGAGCGCCTAATTTCGACAGTTTACCACCATTACCCTGAGCATTATCCCATACTCGCCATAAGATTTTCCTTACCTTTTTTCCTAAAGGAGTAAGATTGGATACATCCTCAAAGTGGCGGTTCACCCAGGTATAGCGGTCATCATGAGGCATCCAGCGGGAGCCATGACGACCATAATGACTTATATAGAAAGGAGTGTAACCCTCCAGAACCAGATTATCCTCATCCTCATATTTCTCGATGGAAAGAGTTTTACCGGTCTCTACCTCAGTAAAAGGATAAGCACAATACACCCCACCCATCTGGCGACGGGTCTGAGCTTGTACCAGCAAGAGACACATGACAAAACCGATTACTAATATTACTTTCTTCATTAGGCTTTTATATTTTTCCACAAAAATACAAAATTAATTCTATTATCAGAACAAATCTGAAACAATTTTCTTCTGGAAGAATCATTTCCCGTCCGGAAGCATTCCGGTGAGGGTCCAATCAATACCTAAAGGATTGTTTTTCATCCAAAGCACCCATGGCAGTTGGTGACAAAGACTGATACACATCGTTGTGCCATCTATATCCGCCCGCACGACAACGGTCTTTGCATCCCTTGACACCTGTCGCCAAGTAATACCATTATAGATGAAAGTACCAGAATGAAGCAACTGCTGTAAGGCTTTTCTGGAAATAAACAGGAAGGTACCATCACACATACCTTTATTCTGCGACTTGTTGCAGACATAGATATTCTTTCCTTTCTGCGGATTGTCCCAAGAGAAACCAGTAGCCTCATCCACCAGTCTTTCCGGTATCAGATAGACCGACTGGTTGCATTTCAAATACAGGGTATCACGGTTTCCATTCAGATAAGTTGCCCCGAGCTCCCAATTGCGATACTGACGGTTTAAAACGAAATGAGAAATCCCCTGTGAAGGAATACTTTTCAACAAGTTATCCACATCTTGTTCACAACGTGGAAAACGCTCTTTCTGATTAGAAATCAGCATCTTAGCATCGTTATCAACAATAGAATCAACAGCAGAAAAACCAGGAAGTACAAGTTTTCCACCATTTGTTAATAACTCATGAGTCAAGAATTTCCTATCCCAGGATTTCATCTTTTCATCCCTTACCACTTGCAGTTTTTTACCATTCTCCAGATGAATCGTATATTCAGGAATCAGCGGCGAGCCTACCAGATAGAGATTCTGTCCGGCCACGGGATAAAGCCCCATCATATTGAAGACAAGCCAGGAAGACATGGCGCCGCTATCATCATTTCCCGGCAAACCGAGCGGAGTATCGTTATAGTTGTCATTCACAATCTGTCTGATACGTGCTACACTCAGATCAGGTCTATCCACCCAATGGTAGAGATAAGGAGTCATAAAACTCGGTTCGTTAGCTACATTATAATGTTTGTTGGCAAAGAATGTATGAAGGCGCTTGATAAAAGCCTCCTTACCACCGCACAACTCCACCAATCCCGGCACATCATGCGGAATACTGAGACTATATTCAGCCGACAAAGCTTCATAGAAGAAAGTACTCCACCATGGCAGATACCAGGGAGCCACCTTCGTGTCAGGGCGATAAGGAATCAGGGGATGGTAAACTTTTGATTTTCCCCAAGGCACAGAGTCGAGCCATCTCCCATCTGCATCACGAGGCATGATGAAGCCACGCATTCCCTGCCATTCATAATCACCGCGCCAAAGATTGCGCCAATTACCAGAGCGCTTGAGATATTTCTGATACAGTTCTTGATGTCCTAACCCTTTCGCCACCTGAGCGATACACCAATCATCATAACTGTATTCCACCGTACGGTTGCCAGCTCTGTCGATACCATAAGGGATATAGCCGAGCGTATTGTATTCCTTCAATCCACCACGGCCATGCTTTTCATCAGGCACACTTCCCAAATACCCATCATGATCTGTTGGTGGAACTTCAGCATCCTTGATCATAGCCTTGAGTGCCAATTCATAGTCGATGCCTTTCATCCCTTTGGCAAAAGCATCGGCTATCACAATTTCAGCATTGCTTCCTCCCTGGGTTCTTCCATTCCAATTACCACTCCGGGCATCCGGCATATAGCCATCATGCTTATAAATATTGAGAAGCGAAAGAATCATATCCCGCTGCTTATCCTCATCTATCAGAGTAAGAAGCGGCATAGACGTACGATAAGTATCCCAAATGGCATAGTAATCATCATAATAAGGAGTATCCGAGAAATGAGGGTTTTCCCCCGACTTATCCACAGGCATCAGCATCGTATGATAGATGCCCGTGTAGAACATCCGTTTCTGTTTTTCAGTTCCTACAATTTCTATCTTCCTCAATTTTCCATTCCAGGCTTCTCGTAGATGCTTCAACTGGGCATCGAAACCACAGAAAGGGATATTCCGCTTGGCTTGGGCGATACTGATATGCGAAATACCGACCTTCAGATTGACGGTACTTTTCGAGAAGGCAACATCCAATCTTGTCTTTAATTCCTTCACCTTATTATATAAAGGCACATCGCTATTAGATAAAGGCACATCGCTCTGCAAATAGAAATATACGGTATAAGGGCCACCATTGTTCCAGCCGCCCCGAACCGTACTCCAACCAGAGACGGCATATTTTCCATCACAGGAAACATACGAATCCACATACTGCTGCGCTTCGCGCTTATCTGGAATCGTATCTATTCCTAAGAAAGTAGCCACATCTATCAAGAGTTTTCCCTTCTGCTTCTTTCCAAAGTCCAACCGATAGAAAGCACAACGTTCTGAGGCAGTAATCTCAGTTCGTATTCCATTCTCAAAGGTACACGCATAATATCCCAAAGAGATTTTCTCATCCACCCGTTTCTGTATGATTTCCTTGGAATCGAGGTAAGGCTGAATCAGAATATTACCATATTTCTGTCCACCTCCCGTTCCGCTGACGTGCATCTGCGAGAATCCCTTGACAGGTTCAGGAATCGGCGCCCATCCTGCATTCGGCATAGACACGGCATCCGGTCCCGGCTTCGCCATACCATAAGGCATACAAGGTCCCGGGAAAGTTCTTCCCAATCCCTCACTTCCGATACGTGGATCTACGTATCGGGAATAATCCTGGGCCATCAACGAGAATAGCCCAAGGACGCAATATAATGCTAAGACCAAGATTCGCTTCATTATTTATTTTTGGATTTTAAGATTTAAATAAATCATCAAGTACCACTCTATCATTGACTTCGGTAGAATGCGCATTATCTTTTAAGCCATAGGTAGTTATCAACACGAGTTGCACAGCCTCTTTCACCTTGGTCTCATCAGCAAAGTCAGTGATCCGATTTCTTAAACGTTCCTCTTCCTTTGCATCCAACGAATAGATACCCTTACTATATTTTATCTCACACAAACTGATAATTTGGTCGGCACGCTCAATAATCAGATCCACCTGGGCAGCGGGCACACTTTCCTTACTTCGCCAAGAGTAATATTCCGTTCTAATACGTTGAATACCCAAAGCCTCCTTGATTTGTGGAATATGTGCCATACACAAGCGTTCATAAGCCAAACCATACCAAGTATTCTGCTTAGGCGAGTTGATGGAGTTTTCCCAGAAATGCTCATCTGTTGTATGCTTGTTACAGAAATCGTGATAGAACTGGATGTAAAAATCGGTGAGCTGATAGATACCGTTATTGCTATTTATCTTTCGCTCCCTGACGTTATACTTACGGATAAAATCACAATTCTCCAAATTCACCAAAAGCTTAGAAAGATGCCCACCCGTTTCCTTCTTCAACTTTTCACTGATTTCCTTACGAGTCAATCCCTTCTTATTGTTTGCCAACAACTGGATAATATCTACATACGCCTGTGGACTCTTGAAAAGCGACTTAAACAGTCGGTCGAATTCCTTCTTCAATTCCGCATCACGAGAAAAGAAAAGTTGGTCTATATTGGCAGGAAGACTCAGGGCATTATCCAACAAGCTCAGATAATAAGGAATACCTCCAAGCACCATATATGTCTGCGCCATAGCCAACCGATTCCACTTGAAACCATAGGTTGTCAAGTATTCTTCGGTATCATGTAGGGTAAAAGGATGAATGTGCATCTCGTGTGTAATTCGATTATGCAAACCGCCATGATTATCAATAATATTATCCACGATCCAGGTAGTAGCGGATCCACAGACGATTAACTTTACATTGCTCTGCCTATTAGCCCAGCCATTCCAAAACAAATCCAATGCCTTCACCAATCCAGAGCGAGGTGTATCAAGGCATGGCAACTCATCAATAAAAATGATAGCCGGCCTATTTTGAGGAACCTTTTTTACCACTTCCTTCAAAGCCTCGAAAGCCCCATACCAATCCGTTACTCTCTTACCCTCATAACCACTCTCTTTAAGAGCAATGTTAAAAGATACCAATTGGTCTTCCTTATCTCCATCAATGACACCTGTCATATCAAAAGATAAAGCATCCTTGAAAGTCTCGGTAACAAGAAAAGTCTTCCCGACACGCCGTCTTCCATAGACAGCAATGAACTCAGCTCGATTGCTATCTATGTATTTCTTGAGCAAACCTTGCTCATTTTCTCTTCCTATCAATTGTACCATAAGCATTTATAGTATTTCATTCATGGTGCAAATATACGAAAAAGATTGGATTGTCATGCTGAAAGTGCGCCAAAATTCTTGATTTTAGCACATTTTGGCGCATTATAAAGCCAAAAGTGCGCCAAAACATGAAAAATTTGACGATTTTGGCGCGATTACAGCACTCAAAAACTTCTTCAACTACAATTTACGTTTAAAGATAGAATTAGGATATACTTCATTCATCACAGCATTCTCCACATCATCCATAACGATTGCAGGGCGATAATCACTTTCCTTCAACTTCATCTTCACATTCTTGAAAATGACATTCTCTATATGACGGAGATAGAAGCCATACGCAGGCAACTCACCAAACATAGAGAACTCAGGATATTTCTTGACTTGTTCGGGTACATCCTGCACACGCCAAAGTGGAATATAAGCCTGTCCTTTGGTGGCACGACCTGGATATTCTATCTCAATATTTTCGAGAGTAACCTTACCTATGCGATTATCAGGAATCCCCGTAATATTGCTCGGTATCGGATTATGAATCACGTCCAGCCCCGGACCTCGCAAATCATAAGCCTCATCAGGCTTGCCAAATGGCACTTGGCAATAAAGATTCTTGATGGTCACATGATCGACACTTCCCTTTCGGTCGCCAGCACGCTGTCCCAATCTTATAAAAATAGGATTACCTGTATTCACAGCATGAATGTCGTGCACATATACATTATTAATAATAGCTCCATCCACACTTTCGATAGCAATCGCTGAGCGATAAGTATCTTTGACTCGAATATGACTTATCTCAATGTCTCGGAATCCTCCCCAAGAAGCAGTACCAAACTTGACTGCACTCGCACTACTGATAATATCACAGTTATCTATCCTGATATCCCGATTACCTTCAGAATCGACATGATAAGATTTTAGGCAGATACCATCATCAGCAGAATTTATCTTGCAGTTGCTGATCTTGACATGTTGACAATCCGTGATATCGATTCCATCATTGTTCCAATAGGCACGGTTATGTACTTTTAATCCTGTTAGAACCATATTCGAACATAAATCGAACGACAATCCCCAATTGGCGCTACTGCGATATTCTCCACCCTCTATCCTTACACGATCACAATGAGTAAAAAAGAAAAGTTTCGGTCTCACCAACTCGCTTGGGCGTTGACGACGTACATTATAATGTGCATCAACCAATTCACCAGTATGATGCAGACTATCCGCATTTAAGGCAACAGCCAACCCATTGCCGTCTATCACACCTTCATTGATGATACAGACATCCTTGGCATTTTGCGCCACCACTAAAGCCATGGACGCATTATCATGCCGAGCATCTTGTCCATGAGCGTTCACATCCGCTTTCATGTACTGGTAAGGATTCGGAGAGCCAAGCAGCACAGCCCCTTTCTCCAGTTTCAAGGTAACACCAGATTTCAAGAAGATACTACCAGAAAGATAAGTGCCAGGAGTCAGCACCAAAGTACCCCAACCTCTTTTAGCAATACGATCAATAGCTTGTTGGAGTTGGGTAGTACACAATGTCTTGCCATCGGCAGGAATTTTTAAAAGAATCGTTTTCAAATCCAACCGCTTTTGAACTCTTTGAAATATCTCCGGTCTATCCAAGTTGACTAAATCTGCATTTTTGTCAATACACATCTGAAATTGGGAGGTATCATCTTCTTGGCAAGCTGCCATCACCAAAATACCATGTCGGTGACAATACTCTATGAACTGACGAGTAATATTTTGAGGCGCTATCTCTACGTATGCAGGCTTGCAGAATGACTGCCAATATTTCAACCGTTCGACATTAGCCGCATTGACCTTAACTTTCATATCAGGGGCAATACGGATAAATTCTCTCAACATATTTTCATCACCAAACCAAAAGAAACTATTCTTGGCAAAACCTTTCTCACGAACTAACTTGACAAGTTGGGAAACAGAAGTACCACGCTTCACATCAAAGAACACTTTAGCTTTTCCTCGCAGATAATCCAGCATATCAGCTATAGTCGGAACAGGAACACCCACATATTTATGTGAAAACCAAGCCCCAGCATCTAGTTTGCAAACATCCTTAGCCAACATGTCAACCAGCCGTCCCTTACCATCGGTCGTACGGTCAAGCGTCTCGTCATGCAAATTGAAGAGAACCTGATCCTTACTTGGTCTCACATCCACCTCTATCCACTTTGCTCCATGAGCCAAAGCTGAGTCTGCCGAAGCAATTGTATTCTCTGGAGCCAAAGCATTGGCACCACGATGTACGACTATTTCTAAAGCTCCCTTATTATTTCTATGATAGACATTAATACTACCTTTATTTGAGTTCTGAGATTTAACAATCTGCAAACTTACACACACCAGTAATAAGAACAAATTCTTTCTCATAAATTATATACTTTTTAAGCAAGTAACAAGTATTAGATATACTCGCTACTACTATTTATTCAGGAACATATTCTTTTATCGGAATCCCATTTTTCCTTTTTTGGCATTCAAAAAAGGGTTCTTGACTATTCACTATCATATCGCTTCCTTCATTATAATACCCTTCAACTACATCCTCTAGCACCCCCATATCAATACCATACGCCGTAGGATAAAGTCTTGTTTGCTCTACCTTAATATTCTTTCCATTATAATTAAAGGTACAACCATACTCAACCAATCCCACTTGTCTTCCACAATCAATATTTCCCCAATCAAAATGGAAGTCTGTTTTTTCTCTAAGTTGTTTCTCTGTTATGGTATAACCAGTTTCTAACCAACCATCAGTATCATAAAAACGCTTTTCTTTATCTCTATACATCAATGAAGCATGTAAATAATCACCAATATCTATCATTTTGGGGTTGTATTGAGTTCCAGCTAAAGAATCACATCTCATAACCTTTGTAAAGCGTGAATTATAATTTGCATATTTTTCCAAGTCTGGGTTAAACACTAGTTCATGTCCAGTCCAATGACTTGGCGCATTTAATTTAACATTATCCATAGAGTATGTTCCATCAACGTTTTTGCGGCAATTCCAAGGTGCAGTTATTCCTGATATTCGTTGATAAAAAACTTTCGGAGACTTTTGTAAATTCCAAACACCAACATAATGTTCTTGACCATCTGCAAGATTATAAACAAATGAACTTGAACTAGATACTTTATCATCAGTACTATTCATCAAAGCATAAAGTTTAAATGTCACAGATGGTATTCCTGACGTTGTCTCCGTTATTCCGACACCACTAAATTCAACTTTTCCTGTAGTTGTAACTTTCAAATCATAATCATTTTGAACAGACGTTCTTCCAAATATCAATCCCAAGCCAGCAGAAATTAATTGTGAATAACTCCCAGCAGGAATTTTTGAAATGGCATTAGCCATTTTTTGTCCAAAGTTCCCTGTCGCATCATTCTTTGCAGCATTACTATCTGTTGTTTTTAGAGCTTTGCTTAATTTTGAATCAACCAAAGTCTTGGCTCCCCCTCCAGCTAAATTTGCTATTGTCGTTTGCCATCCTCCATTACTTCTCATTGGAGTAATCGTACCTGCAGACTTTAAATCAACATCACCCAAAAAATCATACTTTGTTACCATCTTATCATAAGCACCTATAACAAATTCTTTATTTTTATAATCTGTACAATAAGGAACCTCAAATTCAAACCCATTCCAACCTGTTTGCAACCCTTTTGTAGGATCTCCAACTTGATTTGAAACTACTATTGCATTAATGTCGGCAACATCATCTGAATACGCTAAATAATCCGCTAAATTAAAGAGTTTTGTACAAGTTCCATCAGCAGTTTTCATATACCATTGAGTACCTTGGCTAGACCTATCACCTTCATAGTAATAAAACACCTTTAAATAACCAGTAAACTGATTATAAAAACACATATAATTTTGTTTCTCATCTAGCCCTTTCTGCTTAAAAGTATGAAAAAGCATAACCCAGCCATCTCCTTTTTTGATATCTTTTCTGAAAGATTCACTTAGAGAAGAAGCCGTTCCATTAGCCCAAGGAACTGTCACGTTATGATTACCACTCGTATTCAAGGATATCATTTGCACATTTTCCCAATCATTCAACAACGTTGGATTAGTCGTTGACTGATTACAAATATCAACAGTTGCTCTTGTTTGATTTTTTTTATTCAACAAAACTGAGTTTTTATCATTCGCCAATTCTGAAATATTTTCAGAACAAGAGAAAAGCGCTAAAGATAGTAAAATAAAATATAACTGTTTCATAATTTATGATTTTAAAGGCAAAACAAGTATGCTGCCAAATGACAACATACTTGTATAAATAATTAATATCCTGGATTCTGTTTCCAAGTTGGATTGCGATCAAGCTGCAGTTGTCTGCTAAGAGGGAAAATTCTCCTTGTCTTATCAAAGTTAGGAAGCACCTCGCCTACATGTCCTTCTTTATCTACATAATGGAAATCTCTGCGATGGAAACCATAGTCATCCTCGAAATGTCCGAAACGAATCATATCCATACGACGAAGATTCTCGTCGAAGAATTCTCGACCACGTTCCTCATAAATCTCATCTAAAGATGGATTATGGTCGATGATAGGAGCACTTACGTAAGAGCGAATCTGATTGAAAAGACTCTGAGGAGTATCGCCACCCGTAGCTTTCGCTCCACGTGTAATCGACTCAGCCTTTATCATCAGAATATCCGCATAACGTATCAACGGAATATCATTGCTTTGATTGCGGCCATTCTTAAAGTCATTATTATCTACAAACCATTTAATGGAACGAGCGCCTTGACGCCATCCATTAACATTATCACCCACATCAAGTGCCTTGTCTTGAGTCACTAACGTAATGTTTTGAGTAAGCACAAGAGGATTGCCATTACGGTCCTTACATACTTGGTCCGTAGGCAACAAGGTGACAGGATCATAGATATGAACCACTCCATTAAGAATCATCGTATTGCGCTCATCGCCTGGCAAATTGAAACGAGCTACACACTCTGGAGTAACAGCCATGTAACCACCACCAGAATTAGACATATTGACACCATAATAAGCCGGTTTCAAAGACTTGATATCCTTATAGGAATGCGAACGTCCATACTGCATTCCTTGTGCATTAAGGGTATGATAAGGCATGGCATAGATAAAGTCTTTGATCTGACCTTTTTCTACTAATTCTGTATTATTTGGACCGAACTTAAAACGATAAGCTACTGGTCCCAAGGCAAACTTACCTGAAGAGATAATCTTATCACAGGCAGCCACACAATCATTCAACTTTTCGTTGCTATAAGCACTTGCCTCATACTGGTCGACAGACGGAGCTGTATAAACAGGCCAATTGATATACAAACGAGCCAATAATCCGTATGCCATATACTTATTAGGCTTGCCATAATTTTCACCAGTTGTTTCTTCTGGCAATTGGTCTGCCACATTCAAAAGTTCCTTTTCTATCCATTTAGCGACTTCTGCACGTGGTTGGCGATTTGCAATATTCACACCCTTTTCTTTGCAATAAGCTTCATCAACGATAGGAGCATCACCAAAACAATCCATCTCTATGAAAGTAAAATAGGCACGAATGGCACGAGCTGCAGCAATATACTTCGCATCGACATTGGTACCATTGATTACCTCGTTAGCTTTGACAACACCCTCACCCAAGACATTCATCCAGTCGATGGTTGCTTGTTCATCGGTAAACGTATGCAAACAAGTATTGGAATAAGCATGTTGGTCATCCCAGTTACCACTGAAAGATTCAGCTGTAAACTCATCACTAGAAAGTGCCATAGCTTCCATGTAGCGACGTCCAAAGCAATCACGCATCTGGTAATAAATACCAGCCATTTTTGACTCTACTGCCTCTGTATTGCCTGGATAAGCCGTATATTGAGAATCCACAGGAACATCAAGATCTGTACAGCTCACTGCAAAAACTGCCAAGCTCGCTGCAAATATTGTCTTTATTTTCGTATTCATAATTATCTTTCCATTATAAAAATTCATAACTAGAAGTTAATCTTAGCACCCAACATAAATGTACGAGTATGTGGGTAAGTACTCCAACGATAATCCACACCTGGGTCGATACCACCCATATTTACCTCTGGATCCAATCCCTTATAGCTTGTGATGGTAAACACATTATTTACCGTACCATAGAGTTGGAGACTATTGACCCAACCATCCAAATTGCGGAATGTGTAACCCAAACTCAAAGACTGGAGACGCAAGAATGAAGCATTCTCTATAAATCTATCAGAAGGCACATTGGACGTAACATCTGTCGCAGGACGATTTGTAATAAATTCCTTGAGTACATTCTTACCACCGGCAAAGAAATCAGGAGCTGTATAATGAGCACGCAGACCATTGTAAGCCTTCTGACCGAACATACCTGTCAAGAAGAAAGACGCACTCCAATTCTTGTAACTAAAAGTATTATTCCAACCCAAATTCAACTTTGGTTGTGCACAACCAGTGATGGTACGATCCTTGTACTTTGGATCTGTTGTGGTAGTACCTGTACGCTCACCAGTTTCTGCATCATGCTCATAGTAAGTGGCCTTACCATCTGCATTATAACCAGCAAACTCATAGGTATAGAAAGTACCCAGAGGCTGCCCTTCCATAATCTGCTGTGTCCAACCATAAGCAGAAACACCTGCTACACGAGGATCACCCTGTGTAAATGTTCCCGTTTTATACTTCTCATTAGTCAAGCGGTTCACCTTGTTCTTGTTATGAGAAAGATTGAGGGCTGTCTGCCATGTAAAGTTTTTATTCTGTATAGGAATGGCATTGATAGAAAATTCTACTCCATTATTGGTAATCTTACCCACATTTGCCGCTATCGTTCCGTATGGATAAATGAAGGAAGAAACTGGATAGTCCCAAATCAAATCATCCGTCACCTTATTATAAAATTCGATGGAACCATTCAAGCGACCATTGAAAAATGCAAAATCAAGACCAACATTGAGCATACTGGTCTTCTCCCACTTCAAGTCCTCATTAGCCAATTTTGTTGCCTGAAGAGTAGCCCAATCCTTGCCATTGATTGTCGTAATAGAACCATTGGCACCATATGTTGCCACTGCTGAGTAGGCACCAAAGCCAAGAGCATTACCACTAATACCATATCCCACACGGAACTTCAAGTTTGACAAATTCAAAGCATCCTTCAAACCATCCATAAAACTCTCCTCTGTAATATTCCATGCAGCAGATACAGAAGGGAAAGTTCCCCAACGATGATTCTTACCAAACACAGAAGAGCCATCACGACGTAGAGTTGCCTGCAACATATAACGACTGTCATATGAATAAGAAATACGACCATAGAAAGAGATGTTGCGGATTTTCTCCTTAGTACCACTTTCCACCGCTGTCATACCATCAATCTGACCCGCATAACTTAACTGATTCCACTTCAAAGCATCATCAAAGAAATTGTGTACGGTCAAACCGAAGCCATCATTATTATCACGCTCTTCCCATGAATAACCCAACATAGCACCAACCTTGTGTTTTTTAGCTATCGTTGTGTCATAGTTGAAATAAGTTTCAAATGTTTGGTCTTCACCAAAATATGTGCTACGGTTTGCACGACCTTGCAAGTCGGCTACGCCATTAAGTTGAGACAGATGTGAATCGTATGCACTATAAGTACGCTGCTTGTTGCTATACTGATAATTCAAATTCCAAGTCAAGCCTTTTACTATATAGGCAGTAGCTTTGCCGATAAATTGAATACGCTTCCACATAAACTCGGAAGTATCTTCATTGATAAGAGACATCGGGTTGTAATTGGCTGATCCATCACCTATACTCCATGTTCCATCCTCATTTCTAACAGGATTGGTAGGATTAAAATAATTCATAGCATCCAAAACAGAAGCACCATCAACACCCATCTGTACACCCTTATGCTTGCCATACATAGCATTCAAGCCAGCAGAAAGATCCAAGTGGTCTTTCAACACTTTAGAGCTAACCATCGAACGGAAGTTGACACGATTCATATCGGTACCTCTTACGATACCCTTGCGATTCATGAAATTCAAGGAAGCCATATAGGTTGTCTTCTTGCTACCACCATTGATAGAGAGATTGTGATTATGACTGAAACCTGTACGAAGAACCTCCTTCTGCCAATCGGTAGAAGAACCCTTGTCATAAGCATAGTCCAATCCATTGGATTGCACATAACCACGAATATCATCGGCAGAAGCCATATCCAATGTTTTCAAGACATCATCAAATGCAGCATAACCAGAATAAGATACGTTGACACGCTCTTGGTTATTCTTGCCTTTCTTGGTGGTAATCATAATCACACCATTGGCCGCTTTAGAACCATAAATAGCTGTAGCAGAGGCATCACGAAGCACATCAATACTCTCTATGTCATCAGGAGCGACCATGGAAATATCTACACCAGGAATACCATCAATGACATAATATGGTTGCATTGCTTCACCAGTACGGAGAGAAGAAGCACCACGTAGTGTTATGCTTGGAGAGCCATTTGGGTCGCCCGTAGAACTAACTACCAATCCTGGCACTTTACCTTGCAACATCTGTCCTGGGTCTGTGAACACACCTTGGTTTAAATCCTTAGAACTAACTGTTGTAACAGAAGAAGTCAAGTCTTTTCGACGCATCGTACCATAACCAACCACTACTACTTCATTCAGAGCAGTATTGTCTTCTTGTAATACAATCTGACTGTTGGAACCGGCCTTTACAGTCTGTGGTGTGAAACCGATATACGAAATTTTCAACTTTGCACCAGGCTTCACATTCAATTTGTAGTTACCATACATGTCGGTAACTGCACCATTCTGCGTACCCACCTCCAAAACGGAAACGCCGATAAGAGGCTCGCCATTGGCATCCTTCACGGTACCACTGACATTACTCTGTGCAA
>ERZ1026862.460-NODE-460-length-27040-cov-8.566463_pt1 | contig 27040 bp, 18 predicted proteins | sample MGYA00380161_ERZ1026862 | MGnify/ENA primary metagenome ERZ1026862 (study PRJEB33269, sample SAMEA4719797) | human gut metagenome | biome: human-associated habitat; feature: organic feature; material: feces | place: Cameroon | collected 2013-10 ... | reverse complement strand
AACAGTCCCGTCATAGTGAGCAATGTTTCGGCACAGGAGATAAGCCGGACGCAGGACACCAATGCGGGTGAGGTGATACGCCGTGTGCCGGGCGTGAGCCTTATCGACGACAAGTTTGTGATGGTGCGCGGATTGTCGCAGCGTTACAACAACGTATGGGTGAACGGCGGTGCCGTGCCTTCAAGCGAGGCTGACTCGAGAGCCTTCTCGTTTGACATCATTCCAAGCTCTCAGATTGACAATCTTACCATTGTGAAGTCGCCGTCGGCAGAATATCCTGCTGACTATTCGGGCGGATTCATAATCGTAAACACAAAGGAAATACCAACAGAAAACAATCTAACCTTTTCGGTCGGTGGCAACTGGAACACTTCTTCCGCATTCCAGCGTTTCTCTTACGGCAAAGGCTCAGCCACCGACTTTCTTGCTTTCGACAATGGCTTGCGCAGTCTGGAGGGAGGCATCGACGCCTCTCTGCGTCCGCTGCTTGATAATGCTGGCAGTAAGGTCGGCGACAATCTCTACGACCTTCGCGGCAACGGACTCAACAATGACTGGCGCGTAAAGAGCCGTAATCCTATAGGCGACCTCAAGCTTGCCGCAAGTCTGGCGCACCGATGGAATCTCAACGGTCGCACGCTTGGTCTGCTTGCCGCCCTCAATTACACCAACGAGTATCGCACATATACCGACATGGAGAACAATCTCTTCGGTATATACGATGCCACTAACGACCGCTCCAATTATCTGCGCCATTCCACTGACGACCAGTTCAACAACAATGTGCGCCTCGGAACGATGCTTAATCTGACCTTCCTTTCACGGGACGGCAATCACAAGTATCAGCTTAAGAACATCTTTAACCAGCTTTCAACAAACCGATATACATGGCGTGAGGGAGTCGACGCACAGTCCAATCAGGAGCATAGTGCGGAATATTACTATCGCTCACGCACCACCTATAACGGTCAGCTAACCGGAAAGCATACCTTCACTGGCGATGCCCTCGATTGGAGTGTCGGGTACGCGTATGCTAACCGCCGTCTGCCTGACCGTAGGCGATACCTTCTCAACGATATGCAGAATCCCGGCGACATAGCCCTGCATACCGGCAACGACATATCCCGCGAATGGACACAGCTCGATGAGCACATCTTCTCCATTGGCATTAACGACCGACACTCGTTCGACTTCGCCGGTTGGACTCCCTCCTTGCAGGTGGGCGGCTACGGTGAATATCGCACAAGGGAGTATCGTACGCGTGCTTTCTATTATCAGTGGAACCCCGCTGCCAACACGCTTCCTGCCGATTTCCAGCACATCGACATCACGTCCCTGCTGAGCGACGAGCAGTATATGGGCGCTGACCGCCTCTATATGTTCGAGCAGCTTCAGATGCGAAACAATTATCGCGGACACAACACTCTCGGTGCAGGATATGTTTCAGCCTCGCTGCCCTTCGGAAAGCTTGGCGTACAGGCAGGAGTCCGCTTTGAGCATAACGACATGGAGCTGATATCCAACACCCGCGACTATGAGAAGAGCGAGACCAGCCGTCACTATCGCACCGACGATTTCTTCCCTTCTGTCAACGCCACGTATAAGTTCAGCGATCAGCACCAGCTCCGTCTCTCTTACGGACGCAGCATCAATCGTCCCGAGTTTCGTGAGGTTTCGTCGTCCGTATTCTATGATTTCGACCTTGCCAGCGACGTGCAGGGCAATACGGAGCTTAAGAACTGCTACGTTGACAACGTGGACTTGCGATACGAGTTCTATCCTTCTCGCGGCGAGACCGTCTCGCTTGCCGCCTTCTACAAGAACTTCGATTCGCCCATCGAGTGGACTTACACCGTTGCTGGCGGAACCAATCTTATCTATTCCTACAAGAATGCCAAGAGCGCAGCCAACTATGGCATCGAGCTTGACATCCGCAAGGACCTCTCGTTTATCGGCTTAAGGAATTTCAGCTGGTCGTTTAACGGAGCGCTTATAAAGAGTAAGGTGAAGTTTGAGAAAGGATCGAAGGAAGAGAACCGACCCATGCAGGGCCAGTCGCCTTACCTTGTCAATACAGGACTGTTCTATAAGAACGAGGCTCACCAGCTCGACATCGCCCTTCTTTATAATCGCATCGGCAAGCGAATCATCGGTGTGGGTCGCAGCGAGGGCAGCTCGGCAAGCGACGACAACGCCCGCGTGCCGCACAGCTATGAGATGCCGCGCAACACGTTCGACTTCTCCGTAGGCAAGAAGTGGGGCAGTCATTGGGATATGAAGTTCAATGTCCGCGACATCCTTGCCGAACGTGTCTACTACAAGCAGTTCGCTAAGGTGAAGTATTCTGACGGCACAAGCAAGGAGAAAGAGGAAGTTTCGCGCTGCTATAAGCCGGGACGCAACATAGGTTTACAGATAATATATAAGTTCTAATCAATATTTTAAAAACATTATGAACAAGACGTATCTTTTCGGATGCATGGGCATCCTGATGATGGCTGCCACAATGAGCAGCTGCAGTAATGACGACGATCCTACTCCTGGTCAGGACACAGCCTACACATGGACCACTGACGGTGGTCTGAAGGCTTGCGACCACCTGCTCTTTGGAGAGGATGGCAAGGACAATGCCGAGGGCAAGGTAATCGGCAACGGCGACCAGGAACTCGTATTCAAAGGCAAGCAGACTCTCAAGAAGGGTGTCTACACTCTCAAGGGGTGGATATATATAGGTGCTGGCTCTGAGCTTACCATCGAGCCGGGCACCGTCATCAAGGGCGACAAAGCCACTAAGGCTTCTCTCATCGTGGAGCGTGGCGGCAAGCTCATCGCGCAGGGCACGGCTGATGCTCCGATTGTCTTCACCTCTGCACAGGCTGTAGGACAGCGCCGACCGGGCGACTGGGGTGGTGTGATTATCTGTGGCAAGGCACATAATAATCAGACCGAGATGCAGATTGAGGGTGGTCCGCGCACCAAGCACGGCGGCAACGACGACGCTGACAACTCTGGTGTGTTGAGCTATGCACGTATCGAGTTTGCCGGTTATCCTTTCAAGGCTGACCAGGAAATCAATGGTCTGACGCTCGGTTCCGTAGGTTCGGGCACAAAGATTGACCACGTGCAGGTGTCTTACTCCAACGACGACTCATACGAATGGTTCGGTGGTGCTGTCAACTGTAAGTACCTTGTAGCGTACAAGGGATGGGATGACGACTTCGATACTGACAACGGATTCTCAGGTAAGGTGCAGTTCGGTCTGTCTGTACGCGATCCGCGCATTGCAGACCAGAGCCAGAGCAATGGCTTCGAGAGCGACAACTGTGCGGACGGTGCCACAGGAGCAACGCCGCTTACCACAGCCACATTCTCCAACATCACCTTCGTAGGTCCTAAGAGCGCTTCTGACTTCCAGAACAGCAACTCGTATATCACAGCCGGCTCTTACTTCCCCAACAACGGTTCAGGTCTTGGCAAGTTCCAGGCTGGTATGCAGATTCGCCGCTCATCACGCCTTAATTGTGTCAACTCTGTAGTGACAGACTGGCCTATCGGTCTGATTATCGACGGTGAGAAGGGTGACACTCCTGCACAGGCTAAGGCTGGCAAGCTGCGCCTCCAGAACATCTTCATAGCCAATGCTGACATCCTTGGCTCTGACGCCAATAAGTGCTACGAGGATAAGGAGTATGACTATAAGGCTAAGGCAGTAAAGGCAGACAGCCAGCAGTCTTACTCACACACCTTCTTCGAGTTGCCGGAGAACAACAACCGCTACTTCGCTGACAAGTCATCATTGATGCTTACCGACGGCAAGGGTGTTGGCGTAGCCTTCATGCCGCAGTCAGGCAGCAGCCTCTTCGGAGCGCAGAACTTCTCAGGACTCGACTCATGGTTCACTCCAGTGACATACATCGGAGCTTTCAATGCTAACGACAACTGGCTCGACGGTTGGACAAATTTCGATCCGCAGAACACAGCATATTAATTCGTAATCTGTAATTGGCTACGGCGAGACGCCATAGCCTCCTAAGTTAGCGCATGCTGCTAATGCAAACTGTAGGAGTTGGATATAAAGAGAGAGGGTGTATCAAAAAACTGTGTTTGGACAGTTGTTTGATACACCCTCTATTTATTTGTTATTTCCTACGAGCAGCACGAATCTTATGTGCTGCCATTCGTTCTCCTATAACCGATTCACCACTACTTGAATATACATATGCATGTGTATTATCGTCGGCTGCGGTAGAACTCCAATATGTACCAGACAAGGGATATTCTATATCTGTAATTCCCTTTTGCTCATTGCTTGCAGGGAGATACCATACAATATCTTTTTCCTCTATATCAGGAACATAGAATATAACTTTGTTGCCTTCTGGGTCTTTTTGTTCTCTTTTTTCTACATTAAATTTGTTTCTCATTACAGCCATCTTAGCTGCAAAGTTCTTAACTGTCTCGTAATGACCTCCCTCGGTTTTCTTATTTTGCCATTTATAACCAAGGATTTTCAAGTTATCAAAGTCGTTTTCCAATTCACTTATAGAACCAATGTTCTTGAATGTATACAGTTTTCTGGTATTTTCCAATCCGTCATCAGTATTCATTCCGACATTCAAACTGTTGTTAATAGCTGTATAGTCAATGGTCGCAGTAGTTATTGACTTGAACCAAAGTTGGAATGTATACTTTGTTGTCAAATAGTCTACATCTGCCGTTTTGTATGAATTGGCAACCCACTTGAATAATAGTGCTAAGAAGCCTTGATAGCTATATTCTACCTTTCTGTCCCATAAGAACCCGAAAGGATAGATGCCTTCATTGTCCTTTTCAAAGCGTTCATATCCTACATTGTTACCATTCCAACTTGGACATTTCTGTGTAATAGTCTTCTTGTATGCATCAGCATCTGAAGAACCATCTACTTTCAATGTAATGGTTATGTTGCGATCGGTATTGCCTATGTTCTCAGGAATGAAAACGTATGCGTTTGTTTCAAGGTTGCCAGTACCAGTAACAGTAGCTGTACCTCTTGCGGTCTGGTTGGTTAGCTTTTTACTTATAATTTCACCTTCGTCATTTCTTTTGATTTCAACATATTTATCAATCCAGAATCCCTGCTTAGCGACATTGAGTGCTCCGTCTTCTGGGTTGTCCAACAGTACCGATACGTCAATGCTGTTGTATATCTCTCCGTCTATTTTGGCGGTGAGTGTCCATTTGGCATTTGGCTCCAAATTGCCTATTTTAACCTTTATAGGTTCTACAATATAGTGAGCATCAAGCATTTCTGATGTATTCTCAATGTTCAGCTCATACTCAGGTGTAATCGACAGGCGGTAGGTTACGGTTTTGCCCATTGGCCATTCTGCTCCGTTGAGAGATGCGCTCAGAATGCGGTCTCTGCCTGAGATGTTGTCGTGGAACTCTACCTTCAGCTCGCTGTCTGCGCCTAATGTCTGGGGCAGGAGCATTAGAGTTGATTCGCCGGCGTTGAGGTCGGTGCCGTTTGGAGTAGTGCCAGTTGTCGCCTTATTGGGTGACACGGTGTAGTTGGCTGTGCCGTCGTTGAGAGCCCATGTTGAGCTAACCATGTCGTACGAACCAGAGTTCTTTACGTTGGTGATGGTAACGCTCTTGATGGTACCGTCTGTCATTTGGGCGCCAGTCTTTATCTTTACAGCGGTGCAAAGGTGCTTAAACTGCAGACCTACGGGGATGCAGTTGCCCTCTTTGGCGGGACTGTCTATGAAGTCTGTAGCTGCGGCAACGATGTCGCGCTGATTTTTTGCTTCTGCGGGAGTGGTGTACTGTAGCTTTGTGTCGTTGGGCGTAGTGGGAACAGTCTGGAAAGTAGCATCCGTTGGAGCCCATGCCAAGAAGCGGAGCTGGCGGTTGGAGCCTGGCCAATAATAGATGCGTTGTGGAACCCAATTCGTTCCGTTGTTGGTGGCTATCTCGTTCATGAAGAACTGTGAGCCGATATTGCCGTCTTCCTTGTATGCTGCCACGACATTAAACTTGTCGTACATTGTGGTCTGCATGGCGGCGCGCGTCATTGGCTTGTTGTCGTTGTTGCCGATGCCGTCCGTCACAATGGCTCGTACGCAGAGAGTGTCTGCTGAAGCGTCAGAATGCAGGACGTAATGGGCTACGGTCTGTGCGTCGTTGGCATTGGCAGCACGTGTTTCGGCAGCGTCAGTCACTCCGAAGCTGATACCCTCTGACGTGCCCTCCGCCTTTCCGAAGAAGTCGTCGCTGCTGCATGAAAAGAGGGACGCTGACAGGAGCACAGCAGCGATGCTGGCTGTCATTTTGTGTATATTATGTATTCCTTTCATCATTGTTAGTTTTTGTTGGTTTAAAAGATAATTGGTGAGTGTAAGGGGAACATTCAACCCCTTACACCCTGTGACATTTCCTTGTCTATGCTCTTCACTCATAAGCGATGCTATGGGTGAAGAGCTTGGTTTGTATCATAGGTCAGCGTATGGATGGGAACGCAAACTCTATGAAAGGAGTTGATTACATCAAATTTGGAGTCTGGTCAGCGAAATCAGCCCAACCGGTAACCTTAGTTGTGAAGACAATCGGGAAGAGCTGTACGTTCGGATCCGGGTTGACGTTCTTCTCGTTGATCTCAGCAATGTAGTTGTAGCTCATACCACGCATCTGCTCTGTGCTGAATGTAACAGTGTGGTTGTAGTCTGTTGTAACACCACCCTGATCGAGAGTAACGGTGAATGTTACGGTATACTCTGTATTTTCAGCTGTCGGGATGAGATACATGTGGTCTGTCTCACCAGAACCTGTACCTGCTGCGAGAGCTGTAGGAGCCTTTTCTGTATTATTTGCGAAATCAACTACGAGATTCTTGTCAGTTGTGTTAACGGTCCACTTAGCATTTGCAGCGGCAGGAGTGATAGAACCCTTCTTGTAAGCGTCCTGAATCTGTACATTGGTGATGGTAAGCTTAGCAGCAGCACTTGCCTTGAATGTGTTCTTGAATGTGAACTTCACGCGAGCAAGCTGGTGAGCGAAGTTAAGCTCAACTGCAGCAGGAGCCACCTTTATTTCAGCCTCCATTTCCTTTTGAGCAGCCTTAACATAGAGGAGGTCAGTTGTGGCATTGTTCGTGAATGTGATAGTACCGCCAGTCTTGGCAGCTACGAATTCAACACCATTTACTCCAGCCTTAGGAGCGATAGCCTCGAAGTTGTAGGTATAACCAGCCTCCCAATAGCGCAGAGGTGAGTATGTGCTTACGCCATTCTTATCAACGCTTACTTCCTGCTTGTTGAAGAGTGCGTCATCACCACGCCAGCCGTACAATTCAAAAGAACCAAGGTTCTTGAGAGTTACGTCGTCAGCAGCACCACGTGTGCTCTTGTTCACGAAAGAGTTGAAACTGATAGCATTACCCTTAGCTACCTCTACAGTCTCGTCGTTGTTGCAGGCTGTGAGTGCAAGACCCATAGCAGCCATACCCATAATAAAGAACTTCTTCATAATTGTTAAATTTTTGAGTTGGTTGTTGATAAATTGAATATAAAATTAGAAATGTTTAAGTCGTTGTTTAGTGTGTCAGTCGTTTTTTGTGTTATTTCAGCGGAATCACGATATCCTCGTAATCTCCCCAGCCGTCAACCGAAACGTCGAATCCTGATCCGCCTTGCTTTCCTTCCTCGTCAGAGATTTCCAGACCCTTCACCACGATTACGCCGCCTTGAGGCTGAGCTTCAATCTGCTTTGTGACGTCGAAGTCGAAACTCTTTATAAGTCCGTTCTTCAGTCTTACCTCTAAGTTGAGCGCATAGCTGCGCGGTCCTCGTGTGGGCTGATAGAGCGAGTTGGGCCAGTCAGGAACGCCGAACGACGTCACAATGGCTTGTGCTCCCCACGGTTCCAGAGTGCAGTCGTAGAGTAGGGTGGCTGCGTCGGTTGTGGTATGACCATTGTTCATATATACTGATGCTGCCATTCCCGAGAGCGCTCCTCTTACAAGGCTGACATACTTCAGACCCTTGCTGAACTCGTATCTCACGAGATACTTGAACACCATCGGGTGCATCGTCACGTTCATCACCGGCATTTCTGTCGTACGCTCTGACGTATACTTGGCGTTATAGTTGCCATAGAGCATGTCAGGCATTGTCACCGTAGGCTCGCCCTTAGCGTCGTTGTTCTTGAAGGGATTGCCCATATAGGTGGATCTGGTTCGTGTACGCGTCGTTGCCTTTGCCGAAGCGAAAGAATACATATCGTCGAAGAGGATGTATTCCGTGTCGTTGTTATAGAACAGCAGTTGATGGTCTCCCGGTTGCAGTCCCACTACGCCGCCTTCCGCAGGCATATTGATCATATCGTTGACGCCCGACTCGCTGAAGACGTGCATACGCAGTCCGGCAGGGATGGCAGGGCGCAGTCCGTCGTATGTCATGCCGTACTTCTCCGGCCATTCAGCCTCTGAGCTCCAAACCTTCTCGTTCAGATTGAGCTCCCATTCCTGCTGGTACGTAGCCACGACGCGGAAGTCGTACTTAGGTGAGTGGACGTCGTGATCGAAGCACAAGTCCTTATGCTCACACGAGGTGAGCGTGGGCATGGCGAGAGCCATAGCGCACAGTGTGCCGATCATCAGTCTGGCTGATTTCTTGCAGTTAATCATTTCTCGCCTCCTTTCTTCGTTTTCGTGTTGTTGTTGCCATGTCCGAGAAGCCATACAAGCGAAACCTCCAGTTTAGTGGGTCCAATCCACTTGCGGTCCTTAGTGGCTTGCCATACGTAGTGTCCGTCGAGCGGAATATACTCATAATAACGTCCGCCCATATATCCAGCAGCGAGGCTGAAGTCAATGTTAAGTCTTTTTGCAATCGGCATAGAGTAGCCGTATTCTGCACCGACGGTGTAGCTCATGCGGTCCCAGAGAGTTCCGCCCGGCACGCCGCCCATATATCCCTTTCCTCCGAACTCGAAGTCGTAGGTGAGCATCTGTGCGTTCAGTCCGATGTGGTGTCCCTGCAGCGGCTTCTCGGCAGCCTTTGCTCCGAAGTACTTTCGTACGCTGAGTCCGCCTCCGTAGATGCGCCAGTAGCGATGGTTATTGTTATGGTTCCACCATCCGTACATCCAGTCTGCCGCTACCGTCCATCGCTTTCCGAGCGAAACCTCCACTCCGATATTAGGCACGAGGAGAGCGTCGTAGAGCATATTGGTCTTGATGGCGAAGTATGCGGGAGAGGTGGTGTCCACCTTAATGATTGGTTCCGGCTCAACCACAGTCTCTGTCTGCTTGGTGTCCTCCACCGGCTTCTCCACTATCTCCGGTTCCGGTGTCTCATACTTCTTTCGTATGGTGACGAGGATTGCGCTGGCGTTTCTTATGGATGGGAAGAACTTGTCGAGCATATAGTTCCATGTACGTCCGTAGTTCATGTCCATGAGTCGCTTCTTGCGGCTGTCCACGAGCGCTCCTTTTTTATTATATGTATATTCCGGAGTTTCGAGCAGCTGGTGTAGCACTTCCTTCTTGTGAGGCATATCTGATTGCTCCACGTAGTAAGCGAGCTTGTCCCAGGGGTCTGACCATTCCTGACGTACGACGATGCTGTCCTGCAAGCTGATGCGCTGGCGCACATACTGCTCCATGTTGGCGCAGCGACGCTTGGCGAGCTTACGGTTGAACGCATTGCCACCTTCAGGTGATGCCGATCCGCAGAACGTCACCTTAGTAAGTTCGAGTGTGGTGTCGTTAGTGACTTCGTTAAGAAACTCTATAACATTGTTAAGGTTGGCTTCGTTGTCAGCGAATTTTGTGTCGAGAACGCTCGATGCCACCCTAAATCTGATACAGACTTCCTTCTTGTTGTTGTCTTGGGCTGATGCGGTCTGCATGGCGAGCGCCAAGAAGAAGAGTGCTATAAATCTTATCATATAGTAGTCTTGTATTAGTCAAGTTTTTAATTATTGTGTTTAGTTATTTGTTTTTGTGCTTCTTCGTCATTAAGCATAGTCGTAGCCTACGGTGTGATTTATGTCACTCCGCTTAGTTTTCGGATGCAAATATAGTGTAATGGATTTAATCGTGCAAGCTTTCTGCAAGAAAAAATAGTTTTTTTTTGCTGTGTGGGAGAACAATGCTATCCAATATGGCAAAGTCTGCTGATGTCCTCGTCAAACGTGTCGCGGTTAATGGCACGCGTACGCATTGCCGACTTGTAGTTGTAGATGGTCTGCGTGGAATAGAAGAGCAGCGTGGCTATCTCCTGACTGTCCGTCACACCCAGTCGCATAAGGGCATAAATGCGTGCTTCTGTGGTGAGCGAGTTAGGGGATGGCAGTTCTATTTTGGCTTCAGGCAGGAGCAAGGCGTTCAGCTCGTCCACGAAGCCGGGATAGAGTTCGATGAATGCCCGATCGAATCGGGTATGGAAAGTGGTGGCTTCCTCTTCCGCCAGCTTATAGCTGTTGATGGTCTTGAGAAGGTCCGCCGCCTGATTGGTCTTAATCTTACGGCTCACGAGCTTGCGGTATTCGATGAGCTTGCGGATATACACGGCGCTGATGTCCATGAACAGCCGCATGTAAGTTTCGCGTCGGTGGTTGGTGGCAATGAGTTTTTCGTTCAGTTCGGTGAGCTGTCTGTTCTGGCTTCTCACCTCGCGTCGGCTTCCTGCCAGCCACTTGTTCTGCTTATATCCGAATATAGCCATTGCGAACAGTACGAGCGACATAAAGCTGACCACAGCCAGCACGCCCCTCACGATGCGCTCCTTATGCGCCAATGCCTCTTGGTTGGCAGTGGCGATGATGGGGAGGATGTTCGAAATCTCGAGCATTCGCAGGCGGTTGTTATAGAACTTTGCGTCTTCCATGGAGCAATAAATGTATCGTGCTGCATGGTCAGCGTATTTTGCATCCTTCTTATATAAATATGTGGAAAACTCCTGCAGCGCCAGATTTTCCTTCAACGGACACACCATATCAGATATAGCTGCTTCTATGATGTATTTCTCGTAGAACTGCGTCTTGCCAATCTCGCGATAATAGCGTGCTATGCAGTATGCCGCCGAGGCGTGCACACGGCTGTTGACCGGGCTATGCATAAGGGCTGTGGTATACAGGCTCAGCACGTTCTTGCCCAAAGGATTCTGCATGAAGGCAAGTTCGGCGTTGAGATAAGCATGCAGGGCAGTATTGTCATTGCTGGTGGCGCTGACCGTCAGCTTCAGATAGTGATGCTTCTTCTTGTGCAGATCGTCCTTGAATTCCGACTTGTCGCAGAACGACTCCCAGTAACTATATAGCCACGTGAAGGTGTAATAATAGTATTGTCTGAGACGTGGCGGAACGCCCTCCTTGCCTATTTCGTTCAGAAGAGCTTCCGACTGGCTGTAGAGTCCGCCCGTCGACAGCACGGCTGCACGGTTGATGCGGTTGAGCATGGTAAAGTAAGCGTCGTTGTCGCTCTGCGAAAGAGCCAGTCCGCGGTCTGCGTAGACCAAAGCCGAGTCGTAACGATAGGTATAGTATTCGCGATAAATCTTGTCGAGAATGGCGAGTCGTGCCGTATTGTTGTCGGCAGTCCTTAGGCACAGCTTCAGCTGTTTCAGCTTTTCTTCCTTCTGTTTTGCATAAACGTCACGCTTCTCAATATAGCTGTCGAGAAGCTCCAGAAGGTGTCGTTCGTCCGTGATGTCCGTAGTAGCCAAAGTCTGTTTTGCCATAGCAGACACGGGCATAAGGATAAGAAGAATGTAAAGAAACAGTCGCATAACTATGGTTTATTGGGTTTAATGCTGCAAATTTAGCATTTATATCCGAAATAAAACCATCTACTTTGATAAAAAATTCTAAACATACGAACATTTTGATTATTAGCAAGTTATGCTTTTGTGTTTTCTCATTATTATCTACTTTGCGTTTACGTAGGCATACATTCTGCCGATATAGCAAGTAATTTTGCAATCGAAAACAATAACGCATCACACATATGAACCTTAAACTCAAAACATTCTCTTTTGCCCTTATGGCTTCAGCCTCAACGGGCGTGTATGCACAAACGCATACAGAAAACAATTCTGCCAACGATTCGGAGCAGCCTAAGAAGGAAGAACGCAACGTCATGCTCAACGCAGCTGACGCCAACAAGCCTCGCGAAATTCAGATTGGTCTGCCGAGTGAGGACGTCACCGTGTATGAGAACGGCTTGCCAGCCGTCTATTCTTCGTCCGTGCACAGGCTGTCCGCCCACTGGCGCAGCGACGCTTCGCTAAAAGGCACCGACCTTATGACGCCCTCCGAGAGCGCCATCCGTACTGGTAACATCGCTTATGCCGTTTCGGCTTTCAGCGAGTTGGGCGAAAAGAAGTTCAGCGGAAAGCTCAACTATAAGGCCAATCACTTCGGCATGCAGAACTTCGACCTCAACCTCTCCGGTGGCATCGGCGACCGCTGGCTCTACACCGCCGGCATGTATCAGAACTTCGATCCGGGCAGCTTCAAGCTCCGCTTCACCGATTACGCCGACCGCACACAGATTTATCACTTTGGTCTGACCCGCATCCTCGGCGACGGCAAGGGCAGAATCTCCTTATTATATAAGTATTCTAACAGCAAGAATCCCGGCAACTTCGCCAATGCCGCTCCCTTCATCTATGCCGGTGACGGCAGCATCAAGAAGCTTGCCGGCTTCGATCCGGGCCTTGATTCGTATGTTCAGCGTCAGGGATCGTTCAGATATCTCAACACCAAGACGGGCAAGATGGAGACATGGAACATGACCGACGTCAACGACAACCACGCCAACGAGGTGGCATTGATTAGCCAGTATCAGTTTGACAACGGCTGGCTGTGGAAGCTCAACGCCAAATACATGGACGCTCCACGTGCCAACTACGTGGACTACGGAGGCAGCACCATCTCAGAGGTGAGCGAGGCAGACGGCTATCAGCTCTCCGACGGTACGGCATACAGCGGCCTCATAGAGGGTCGTCGCACGTGGCTCCACTTCGGTAAGGTGAGCAACGCCCTTCTGACCACAGAGATGAGCAAGCAGATAGGCAGTCATAAGCTGATGATAGGTTTAAACGAATGGTATTACCATCTCAATTATTATTCGTCATCATTCCAGTGGGCTGGCACCGTGGAGGCTTATCCGCGCACTCTCAGCCAGATGTACGTCAATCCGCTCGACCCCACGCAGACCGCCCGTCGCTCTGAGACGTTCGGCTATAACGAGCTCAGCCCTGAATATACGAAAGGTTCGGAGAACAAGCTGGCGCTCTATTTCACCGACGAATGGAGAGTTTCGCCTAAGTTCAAGGTGTTCTATGGCGGACGTCTGGAGTATTACCGCATGGCTGCCGACCAGATAGCCACATCACGCTTCAGCGGCTTCCATCTTGGCAACTACAACACTTACTCCACCGCTGCCGACGGTTCTGTCGTGGCTGCCGAGCACAGCATCGCGCCTGCCAACGTAACGAAGGACAAGCTCAATTATGCTGCGACATTGCAGATGACATATAACGTCACCAATCAGTTCGGTCTTACAGCCGACGCCACCGTAGCCACCCGCTTCCCGCGCATCAGCGAGTATGCCGGAACCGGCCCTACAGAGGAGCAGTATAAGCGTGTGACCATCCCGTTGATTCGTGGAGGAATATTCTACAGAAACAACTGGATTGACCTCTCATCGATGGTGACATACATATCGAAGAGCAACAACATCGATCAGCAGAACCTCACGAAGCCCGGCACATCAGAGGGCAAGACCGTGCTGCTCATCTACAACATCCAGACTTTGGGATGGACCACGTCAGCCGAGATCACTCCGTTCAAGAACTTCCACATGCACGCCCTCTTCACTTATCAGAAGCCGGTGTATAAGAACTATAACGCCAGCGTGACGTTCAGCGACGGTCAGACCATGAGCGTCAATGCCAACAACAAGATAGTGAAGGAGATACCGCAGGTGCTCATCGAGCTGGATTCCAAGTATGACATCACCAAGAACCTCAACGCATGGCTCAGCTTCCGCTACTTCGGCAAGACTTACGCCAACCTTCAGGAGGCGCTCTACTTCAACGGTCACTGGGAGACGTTCGGCGGAATCAACTGGAATGTCAACAAGAATCTCAGCCTCGGTGTGAGCGTTGTCAACTTCTTGAATGAGAAGGGAGCCAAGGGAACCATCAGCGGCTCGGAGCTTATCACGAAGGAAGAGGCTGGCAAGTATGCCGGCAAGTATATGAGCGGCAACTATCTGCGTCCGTTCACAGTGGAGTTCAGCGCAGGCATCAAGTTCTGATGATGTGAGAAAGAGCAAGAACAAGAATTATCTACCAATAATAAAAACCATACAACAATGAGAAAATCATTAATGCTGATTGCGGCAATGTGTATGACCTCGGTCATGACATTCGCCCAAAAGACCATCCGTGTGTCAACGGACAAGACTGACCTTGTGATGAAAGTTTCGCCGAAGGGCCGCCTCTATCAGGTTTATCTCGGCGACAAGATGCTTAATCCGTCTGATTATGACAACCTCAAGTGGGACGTGTATGCGGCTTCGGACGGAGCCGTCAGCCAGCGCGGATACGAGGTGTATGCCACATCAGGCGCCGAGGACTACTTCGAGCCAGCCGTAGCCGTAACGCACGCTGATGGCAATATGACCACCTATCTGTATTATCAGTCATCTGAACAGAGAGCCGTCAAGGGTGGCACGGAGACCATTATCACTCTTCAGGACAAGGTTTATCCTCTGACCGTGAAGCTCCATTACGTGGCTTACGCCAAGGAGAACGTCATCAAGGCTTGGAGCGAGATATCACATAAGGAGAAGTCGCCCATTACATTGTGGCGCTATAGCTCGACGATGCTCTACTTTAACGCCAACAAGTATTTCCTCACCAACTATCATAGCGACTGGGCGAAGGAAGGTCAGCCCGAGACCACGCAGCTGAGCAGCGGCAAGAAGATAATCGACACCAAGCTCGGCACACGCGCTGCCATGCACGTCGAACCCTTCTTCGAGCTTGGCTTCGACGAGCCTGCAAAGGAGAACGAGGGCAAGGTGATGCTCGGAACGATAGGATGGCCCGGCAACTTCCGCTTCACCTTCGAGGTGGACAACGTGGGCGCTCTGCGTGTTATTCCTGCCATCAATCCTTATGCTTCCGACTATAAGCTGAAGGCTGGCGAGGTGTTTACGACACCTGAATTTATCTTCGCCATGAGCGACAACGGCATGGGCGAGGCTTCGCGCAACCTGCATAACTGGGCACGCCAGTATCAGGTGAACATGGGCATGGACGACCGCCTCACTCTTCTTAACAACTGGGAGAACACGGGCTTCGATTTCAATCAGCAGAGTCTTGCCGAGTTGATGAAGGACGCCAAGGATCTGGGCGTGGATATGTTCCTGCTCGACGACGGATGGTTTGCCAACAAGTATCCACGCAAGGACGACCATGCCGGACTCGGCGACTGGGAAGCTACTAAGAGCAAGCTGCCAGAGGGAATACCAGGATTGGTGAGAGACGCAAAGAAGGCAGGAGTGAAGTTCGGTATATGGATTGAGCCGGAGATGGTCAATCCCAAGAGCGAACTCTTCGAGAAGCATCCTGATTGGGTGATTATGCAGCCACAGCGCGACACGTATTACTATCGCAACCAGCTGGTGCTCGACATCTCTAATCCAAAGGTGCAGGACTATGTGTTTGGCATCGTTGACCGCATCATGACCGAGAATCCCGACGTGGCTTACTTTAAGTGGGACTGCAACAGCGTCATAACGAACATCTACTCGCCCTACCACAAGCAGAACCAGGGCAACTTCTACATCGACCACGTGCGTGGCATCTACAATGTGCTCACACGCATTCACAAGAAGTATCCGAAGCTGCCGATGATGCTCTGCTCAGGCGGTGGCGGCAGAATGGACTACGAGATGCTGAAGTACTTCACAGAGTTCTGGTGCTCAGACGACACCGACCCGTACGAGCGCCTCTACATCCAGTGGAGTCTGTCGAAGTTCTTCCCTGCAAAGACAATGGGATCGCATGTGACGAACTGGAACAAGAACACGTCCGTGAAGTTCCGCACCGACGTTTGCAGCTCATGCAAGCTTGGCTTTGACATCGACCTCAAGTCGCTCTCTGCTGACGACTATAAGTTTGTGCAGCAGGCAGTAAAGAACTACAACAGCATGAAGCCGATGATTCTGGAGGGCGACCAGTATCGCCTTGTGTCGCCCTACGAGGGCAGCCATTGCGCCATCAATTATGTCAGCAAGGACAAGCAGCGTGCCGTGCTTTTCGCCTACGACCTGCATCCTCGCTATAAGGAGCCGCAGCAGAACGTGAAGCTGCAGGGCTTGGACGCCAGCAAGACATACACCGTGAAGGAGACAAACCTGATGCCGGGCAAGCAGTCGGAGCTGGAGTGCGACGGCAAGCAGTATAGCGGCGACTATCTGATGAAGGTGGGCCTTAACGTATTCACGGCGCAGGACGGCACCAGCCATGTGCTGACGCTGGAGTAAGCATCGCGTGCACCAAATGTAACGAGCCTTCGTACCAACTGGGACGAAGGCTCGTATCGTTTGGGATAATACCACCCAACTGGTAATAAATTCTGAAATCGAGGTATGGCTGTTATTTGGTAAAATGCTTAACTTTGCAGTGTGAAAGTTTTTTGATAACCAAATAACAGCTATAATAATATGTATATAGAGAAGATAAAGACACCTGCCGACCTTAAGGGCATGGACATCGAGACGCTTAACATTGTGGCTGACGAGACACGTCAGGCTGTGCTCAACCGCATTGCATTACGTGTTTGATGCGCCGAAGGACAAGCTGGTGTTTGACGTCAGCCACCAGTGCTATCCGCATAAGGTGCTGACAGGACGTGCTGCGGGATTCCTTGGCGACGTGGACGACATGAATGCCATATCGGGATATTCGTCTCCGGCAGAGTGTCCTGAGTACGACAACTTTGAGGTGGGACATACCTCAACATCCATCAGCCTTGCCACGGGACTGCAGAAAGCACGCGACGTGAAGGGCACGAAGGAGAACATCATTGCCGTTATCGGCGACGGTTCGTTGTCGGGCGGCGAGGCTTTCGAAGGACTTGACGAGGCGTCGGAGCTGGGCACGGGCATCATCATCGTGGTGAACGACAACGAGATGTCGATAGCCGAGAACCACGGAGGAATATACAAGAACCTTCGTGCGCTGCGCGAGAGCAACGGCATGTGCGAGCACAACTGGTTTAAGGCGTGGGGCTTCGACTATAAATACCTGGAGCAGGGCAACAACATCGCTAAGCTCATTGAGGTGTTCCGTAGCGTTAAGGATACTGACCGTCCGACCGTAGTGCATATCCACACGGAGAAGGGCCACGGTTATGCTCCCGCTGTGAAGAACAAGGAGGCATGGCATTGGGGACTGCCGTTCAATCTGGACGACGGTAGCCGACCGGTAAGAAACGCAGACGGAACCATGCCGGAGGTGAAGCCGTGCGAGACATATCAGGACCTCTTCAGCGACTGGATGCTCCGCGAGATGAAGCAGGACAAGACGCTCATCGCCGTGACAGCAGGAACGCCGACAGCAGCGGGCTTCACAGCCGACAAGCGCAAGGAGGCTGGCTCACAGCACATCGACATGGGCATAGCCGAGGAACAGGCTGTGGCTATGATTTCGGGAATGGCAAAGGGCGGACTTCACCCCGTCTGGTCTGTATACAGCACCTTCTTGCAGCGCACCTACGACCAGATAGCGCAGGACCTGTGCATCAACAGCAATCCGGCTGTCATCAACGTAGTGGGTGGCGGTGTCAACTCGATGAACGACATCACGCACATCTGCCTCTTCGACATTCCAATGCTCTGCAGCATCCCGGGCCTCGTGTATCTGGCTCCGACCACCTGCGAGGAATACTTCGCCATGATGCGTTGGGCTATACTTCAGGACAGGAAGCCGATAGCCATCCGCATGCCGAGCAACGGCGTGGTGCACACGACGGAGAAGGTGGACGAGGAATATGGCTATGAAGCCAAGTATAAGGTTATGCACAAGGGTTCTGAGGTAGCGATTATCGCAGCCGGATCGTTCTATCAGAAGGGCGAGAACGTTATGCGACTGCTTGCCGACAAGGGCATAGACGCCACGCTCATCAATCCTCGCTACCTGAACGAGGTGGACGCTGAGAGGCTGGAAGCGCTGAAGGCAGACCATCAGCTGGTGGTGACGCTGGAGGACGGCAGCAAGGACGGCGGCTTCGGAGAGCGCATCGCTTCATATTACGGCACGTCGGACATGAAGGTGCTCGTGGGTGGAGTGAAGAAGGGACTGTATGACCGATACGACGTGGAGCAGTTGCTTTCGGACAACCGTCTGCTTGACGAGCAGATTGTAGAGGACGTAGCTCGAATTTTGAATTAGGAATTTTGAGTTAGGAGTTGAGAGAAGAAAAAGTTGGGAGTTGAGGGTTGAAAGTTGAAAGTTATGATTACCTTTGTCTGGCAATATCGTTGATAGAAGAAGCAGCATATCATAACTCTCAACTTTCAACCATCAACTCTCAATTCATATATATGGCATTATCCAACATAGAGAAACATTATAACAAGCATCCTGAAGACCTTCGTTTGCAGCGCAGACATGGCATCGTGGAGTTTGAAACCACGATGCATCACTTGCGCCGCTTCATCAATCCTGACTCGTTCCTGCTCGACATCGGAGCAGGAACCGGTCGCTATACTTCTGCGCTCATGGCTGAAGGCTATAGGGTGAAGGCAGTGGAGCTGGTGCGCCGCAACATCGAGGTGTTCCTCAAGCGTGAGCCGGGAGCCGACGTGGTGCAGGGCGACGCACGCGATATGCCGTTCCTGCCCACGGCAACGGCAGACGTGACGCTGCTGCTCGGTCCGCTCTATCATCTCATCGGCGACGAGGAAAAGCTCAAGGCGCTGAACGAGGCAAAGCGTGTGACCAAACCCGGCGGACTGATTTTCGTGGCTTATCTCATGAACGAATACAGCATCCTCTCGTATTGCTTCGACGAAGACCGCATAGGCGGACTGCTGGAGCGTGGAGCCGTGGACAAGAACTTCCACATACAGGCATCGGCAGACGAGCTGTACGACTATGTGCGCCTGGACGACATAAACCGTCTGGACGAAAGTGCAGGGCTGGAGCGTGTCACCATCTTCTCGCCCGACGGAGCATCCGACTATATGCGCACCCGACTCAACCGTATGAGTGACGAGACGTTCGCACACTTCATAGAGTACCAGAAAATCATCTCGGAGCGTGCAGACCTGATAGGGGCCGGCAGTCATGTGGTGGACGTGGTCAGGGTCCCCTTATAATATATAATGTAGGCAGACAAGGCAATGAAGAAAGCAATAGTAATGGGAGCCACGTCCGGCATCGGTCTGGAGGTGGCGCGTCTCCTTGCGGAGCGAGGATATAAGGTGGGCGTGGCAGGACGACGTGTGGAGCGCCTTGCAGAGGCTGTGCATAAGACGGACGGCATCGTGGCGTACCGTCAGATTGACGTTAACGACGAGGAGGCGCCGGAGCAACTGAACGACCTTATAGCAGAGCTTGGCGGCATCCACCTCTATTTTCATAGTTCGGGAATAGGGTGGGAGAACGTCGGGCTTGACGTAGAGCGCGAGATGAAGACCGTAGAAACAAATGGCGTCGGTTTCACCCGTATGGTTACGGCAGCGTACAGATGGTTTGCGGACAACAAAGTGGGAGGCCAGATAGCCTGCATCACCTCCATTGCCCGCACGCGTGGACTGGGAGCAGCGCCGGCTTATTCAGCCACAAAGCGCTTCCAGTCGCATTATCTGGAGTGTCTTGCGCAGCAGTCGCGCATGCGCCGCCTCGGCATCCGCATCACCGACATCCGCCCCGGCTTCGTTGCCACCGACCTGATAGCCGGCAGCAACTTCCCATTACAGCTGTCAGCAGAACGTGTGGCAGACACCATCGTCAAGGCAGTGTTGCGAGGCAAGGAGACAGTAACAATAGACTGGCGCTACCGTCTGCTTGTTGCTGCATGGGCAATGATACCACGCTGGATGTGGACAAGGCTGCGGTTTGTGAAGTGAAAAATTCTTAAATCTAAATAATATGAAAAGAGTTTTATCAGATTTCTTATTGTTAACAGCATTCCTTACGCTATGCTTGACAGCTTCGGCAAAGCCGCGTTCTTTCAAGCAGGCGCAATCAATAGCAGAACGTCAAGCCCAAAAGCTTGGCATCGTAATTGACCAGTCGTCCTTAGCCAAAGCTCCAAGGCTGAACGGCGTAACCGATGACAACACGTCCAAGCCTTACTTTGTCTTCCCCAACGGTGTGGAGAAAGGCTTTACTGTGGTTTCGGGTGACGACCGCTTCCCCGAAATCGTCGGCTACTCGGACCGAGGCACATATTCCGAAGACAAGTTGCCGGAAGGATATGTGGATTTCCTTCAGCAGTACAAGGAGATGGTGGAGGCAGTGGAGAAAGGCGACAACGTGGCCCTCAAGACCATAGCAGAAGCCAGACAGATGTGTACGGAAGGCACCAAGAGCGCAGCGGTGGCGCCCTTGCTTGGCAATATACAATGGGGTCAGGACGAACCTTTCAACAGAATGTGTCCTCTATATAAAGGAAAATATCGTTCTGTGACTGGCTGTACAGCCACAGCCATGGCTCAGATTTTGGCATACTGGAAATATCCCGAGGTGCTGAAATCGGACATAGATTCGTATGAAACAGAAACATATAATCTGTGGATTCCAACCATATATGCGGATGAACAAACGAATTATGACTGGGACAACATGCTCGACTCTTACCAAGACGGTAACTATACTGACGAGCAGGCTGACGCTGTGGCAAAGCTTATGTATCATTGCGGTGCGGCGGTGCAGATGGATTATGGTCCGGTTTCGGATTCCTACTCTAATATTTCCGTTTTTGCTAATAATTTCGGATATGATGCCGATCTTATGAAATACATTTATCGTTTCTCTTTTACAGTAAAGGAATGGAAAGCAATAATAGACAATGAGCTTCTGAATAAGCGTCCTATATTCTATTCAGGTGCTTCGTCCGGTGGTGGTCATGCGTTTGTTTGTGACGGTGCGGACGGAAACGGACTTTATCATATTAATTGGGGATGGAACGGCTATCAAGACGGATACTTTGATATTACCATACTCAACCCGGAAAAGGGTGGCACCGGTTCAGGTACGGCATCTGATGGCTATAACCGTAACGGTCGTATGATTATCGGCATTCAGCCTGATAATGGCGTATATGACGAGCCGATCGTTAGTGTTCCAAGTGTTTATTCCTTTGTCACGAAGGAGTCTCGTAGCACTGAAATTCTTAAGGGGAAACGTGATGACGTTAATGGCAAGTTTAGCATTGCTCTTAGCGATCTTTTCTTCAATAACTCTGATGAGGATATCAATGGATATGTTTCTTATGGAATATTGAATGAAGACGGTTCGTATACGCCGATAGTTGATGGTTCTGAAGTGAACTTGCTGGCTTATGACGAAGTGGCGGAAATTTATGATAATCATAAATGTTCATTTGACAGTATTGATTATGCTTTTCCCGTAGGAACTTACAACATATTCCCATTGTTTAGTGAGGACAGCGTGACATGGCATAGATGTCCGGATGACCCTAATAGTGTTTATAAACAGCGAGTTGTTGAGGTAACTGATACAACATTGCAAGTGACAGAGACTCCGCTTACCGCTGAGATTGAAAACACTGAAGAAGCGATTTACTCTTATCCCACTGATTTCGCTATAACATTGACAAACAGAAGTCAGGAAGACTTTAATGGTTTTGTTTGTGCGTATGCGTCGGATAAGGAGGATGGATACGGCGATATGCTTGAGGCTCAGTATGTCTCGCTTCCTGCCCATTCTTCAAGAGTCATACCGTTAACGATGGTAATTCCTCTGAACTTCTCGTATATAAGGGTTGTTGAGTATAGTAGTGAAAATACGATAAGCAGCATTCGGCACTTTGACGTCAATGAGACTGTCGCTCCTTCTATATCTCTTGTAAGTGTGGAGTCAAATGCAGAGCCTGGTCTTTACGAGACAGAAAAGGCTTATGATGATGGCAGGCTTGTGAAGATGCCAAAGACAAGAGAAGGCATAGCCAAGTTCAGATTCGGTCTGAAGAATGATGGTGGAAGAACCACGCAAAACTATTTGGCGATTTTTGAGAACACCGAAACTGGTGATGTATATTATAGAATACATTATGGTGTGAAGACTCTCGGCGATGGTCAGATCACTTACATAAACGATTCTATTTCAGCAAGTCAATTAGGAGGAAGATGTGCTGTTTGTTCTGTCTTCCATTTTAACGAATCCAATTCGTCGTATTGGTATATCCCGACATCACTTCCGGAATGGACGCTTCCGTATGTTGATGACCCTGAAAACGGTGTCAGCTATAAGGGATGCTACACAGCCGTCTATATCGGTGACAACGAAACTGGTGTCGGCGGTGTGGACGTTGAGAGCGGCATACATGTGATTGGCGGAAAGGGAGAGATTGTCCTGATGTCAGACAAGACATGCGTTATCCCCGTCTACTCAGCAGGAGGCATGAAGGTCTGCGAAGTGAATGTTACGGAGAATGCTGCGCAGCGTGTGGCTGTCAAGCCGGGATTATACATCGTGAAGAATCAGAAAGTGATTGTTCAGTAACGGAATGTAATCATAAACAATAAGGTGCCACTTCGGGTAAGAAGACCCGGAGTGGCACCTTAGGCTTTATAAACAAACATGTTGTTTTGATGATTAGATGTTCAGGCTGACGTAAGCACGGTCGTTGAAGCTGGCGTTACCCTCCACTAATCCCTTGGTGGCAACGAAGTCAGTGATGCCACGCCCTGCATATTCCTCCGCAATGCGATGCGTTATGCCTTGGCAGAAGTGGTCCATCGTAGAGTCTGCCGCCATCTGCCTGATATAGTCGCAGATAAGCAGCATGGCAAAGCGTCCGTTCTTCATTGAAGCGTCCAGTCGCACTGGCGTCTTGCTCGTGCTGCCGTCAATGACAGCCGCAAAGTGAGGCGTAATGACAATGCCGTCCTCACAGTCAGCAGCAGTATGCTTGCCGCAAATGAATTGTTCAGTTATGGTCATAGTGTCGTATTTTTCTATTGCGAAATTACTGTTATTTTCCTAAAACATAGGCAAAATCGAGGCGAAATCTTCCTAAAACATAGGCAAGAGCTAATCTTTTCCGTAAAGATGCAGTCCGTACACTGCATAATTCCGTTAAAAGGTGCAGTCCATACACTGCATAAATCATCATAAAGATGCAGTGTATAGACTGCATCCCTTCGTTGTTCCAGGCAGATTGTTCTATTAATTCAAAACTGAATAATTCAAAATCGCAGGTGAAGTCGAGAATAACTCCTAATTCAAAACTCCTAATTCGGACGGCGGACGCCGTGCGCCATGCAAATATTGTACAAAGAGTAAAAACATGTTACAAAATAAAAATTGATTATAGAGTTTTTGAGAGCCGTTTTTTATGGTTTATGTTACGCTTCTGACACCCTGATTTATCAATACAGCCTCTCTTGCACTCCAATAGTAACGCTATAAGAGTGCAATAGAGGCTGTATTGCATGACAATAGAGACTGTATTGGAGTGTAAAAGTGGCTCTATTGCAACCCAAAGATGCTTGTTTTGCTTCGTTATCCATTGCCCAATTCTCTTCTTGGCAGCATAATCGTCTGTGCGTCAGTATACTAACGCTGTACGCTCAAAACTCAAGAATTTCGCACCAAAGATTTCTTAGTGCGCTGAACGAGGAGTATTGAGCGTTAGAAATGCAAATATTGTCTTGGCAGAAGACAAGAAGACATGTTTTTTTTGACATGAAGACAAGAAGACATGTTGTTTTTGAGTAACTGTAGGAGGTACGGCATGAAGCCGTATCACTCAGCCTAAAAAAGCATATATTGGTACGAGCTCTTATTCCAAATGGTGCGCAGTCTCGTTTCAACCGTCACGCAGTCTCTCGTTTCTATTGTGGAGCGTCGGCGAATGTGACGGTTTTAAGTTCAACAATAAGCTGTTTTGGGCTGCTTTTTTAGCCAGTTTGTGCATTTTCTTTAGCTTCCTTTCTTTTGTTCGTAAAAAATATAGTAATTTTGGAGTGGACAAATTGGCTTCGTGTATTCGTATGCTTAGTCTTAATGCGTCCATGCCTCGATCCACGCCGAGCCTTTTTGCGGGTTATCACATCTGCATGACAAAGGAGAAAGGGTGGGTAAAGAGGCACGACATAATAAAGGCGTTTACTTGACGCTCTGTTTGAGACGTAACGAATCTAGCAAATTCACAATAATCAAAGTCTTGAACTTAGCAACGGTAGATGCCCCGGGTGTGATTATTTCATTCCTGTGTGGTTATATGTTAGCCATCATTGTATCCTTACGGATGCAGTGTGTTTCTGCGTACATATACCTCACGGGTAGGATTATCATTTAAGGTAATCTGTGTTTTGAATTAAAAATGCTGTAATTATATGGGATTACTGAATAGGGTGGTAGAGTTCTTTGTTAAGGATTCTGCCGAAAGAAAACGATTCGTAAATGAGTTTAATGCAAATGCGGGTATGTTTTTCCAGTCACTTGCAGTAGATACATTATTGACTGCTAAAATATGTATGGGAAACAGCGACAACACATACCGGCACGAATTGTCTGCTCCAGTTATTGTCAGTGGAATATGTATTGAAGCAAATGCAGGAAAGCAGATATCAGCAGAAGATATTGTGATGATAGGAAGAATAATACTATCTGATCAGATACTGGTAAGACGTATGTTTGTTCTGCATTGGGACACATTGATAGTGAGAGATTCAAGAACAGGAAAATTTGTAGATTGGCGAATCCGCGATTTTTTAAACTTTGGCGGATTACTTAATGGAAGGAGTTGATTATGTGGTTTCTCAAGAAAAAGAAGACTCTCTCTCAGGAGGTGATAGATGATATAAAAAAGGAAGATGTTGATATGCAGGCTCTGTTCTCGAATATTGGTAACAGGGCTAAATGTGAACAATTATATAAGGAACTGGCAAAAAAAATTCATCCGGATAAGTTCGTTGAAAATGAAGAAAAATCATTGAAAGCACATGAACTTTTCTCGGATTTGCAAGCACATAGAAACGAATATGAATATATGCTTGTCTTAGAATTGAAAATTAATGATTTCTTAAAAAATAATTAGTATTGATATGAAATGTAATATATGTGGCAAGGAATTTGGTAATTCCGTTAAGTGTGAGCATTGTGGTGCTGATAGGGTCGCTGCTTTAGGTAACTATTCAGGATACACTCCGTCTGCAGTGCCTGATTCTGTCAATAACACTCAAGCGTTTTCAGAGCCTCATGTGTGTAACGAAACAAAAGGAACGGGATTTAGCGTATGCTATGCTTGTGGAGAAGTTATTCCTGCAGACGCAAAGTATTGTCCTAACTGTGCAAAGAAACTATATGAGACTTGTCCTAAATGTGGTAAAACATATTCTTCACAATACACTATCTGTCAATACTGCGGTACGGACAGGATAAAGTATATCGAAGAACAACAAAGAATAGAAAAGCAAAAGAGAGAAGAACAGGAGAGACAGAAAAGAATACGGGCTATGGAGGCTCAGCGCGAAGCACAACAAAGAGCAGCGCAAGAGGCTGAGAAACATCGTCTAAAGTTGAAGCAAGAACAAAAAGAGCATAGGGATAAAATAGCACGTAAAAAAGCTGAAAAGATTTTAACCGACATAAAGAATAAAACTACTCCTAATGATTGGATAGTTGGTTGCATTTTCTTCTTTCTTTTTTCATCTGTTTCAGCATTATTAATTTGGGCTTTTTCAACTAGTGTTTTTAATTCTAATTCTGAATATAGAGGATATTGGATTTCATTCTTTATGATATCCGTTTTTGTATCGTTTTTTAGCATTATAGCATTATTTATTATAGTTATTAGGAATAAACAAGTACGTTTAATCAATGATTATATAAATGCACATCCTAATTCTCCTGAGACAAAATATATACTAAGGGTAAGAAATACTTTGATGGATTGTATATTTACTCCACTTGGAGACTTAATTTCTAGATTTAGGGTGCACGAATAATTGTACAAAAAAGGCATAGCGTCTTCCCGTATTATGGATAATTAGATGTAAATAATAACTTAAAACTCAAATGGCAAATAACACTATTCCACAAAAAGACAATGAGGAAATGTTCGATTGTTTGAACGTTTTGCAAGATAACATTAAACAACACTTTGAAGTTCTAAAAAGTAAGCTAATTTCTACTGTTCCAAAGATGGATATTTTAGAACCAAGTGATTGGAGTAGAATACAGAAGCTTTTGATTAAGAGGTTATCCAAGTCAAACAAAAGTCAGACTATAACATCAAGTACTTTTATTGATATTGTTATTCATAAGTTTTCTAATACAAAACCGAATGACAAATATGACAGATGGATAGAAGCTTTTAACAATCTTGTGGATAGAGTCCTAAAAGATTCGGATGAAACTCTTCGTAATAAAATCGAAGATATTATCAGAAATCTTTTTACAACTGGTGATAATGACATGTGTGGAAAGAACTCAGATTTCAAGAATCGACTGAATGAGTTGCTTGCAATTGATTATTTCAATCAGTATGATGGCGTATCAATTATAGAAATAGAAAAGAAATTAGCTAATAAAAAAAGTATAGATTTAATTCTTCGAAACTCGTCAGGTAAAACGATTGGGGTGGAAATACTCACATTACAAAATATCGATCCACAAAAGCAAGAAGATGATGAAAGTATGTCAGAATTCCTATTAGGACGTATTAAAAAGAAATATGATGACAAAATAAAAGATCTTAATGAGATAAACGATTTAGACAACCTTTATATAATGCTTATAGTAGAATATGCTGATGGTTTAGAGAGATTTAATTT
>ERZ1026862.459-NODE-459-length-27086-cov-42.754467_pt1 | contig 27086 bp, 24 predicted proteins | sample MGYA00380161_ERZ1026862 | MGnify/ENA primary metagenome ERZ1026862 (study PRJEB33269, sample SAMEA4719797) | human gut metagenome | biome: human-associated habitat; feature: organic feature; material: feces | place: Cameroon | collected 2013-10 ... | reverse complement strand
CAAGTTTATGCTTTATTAACGAGAAGTTTTCTATAGGGGTGCTGAGTAGTTACATGCCTCTTGCAAATTTGAAATAAATACTAAATATCAGTATATGGATAAGATACCACTCATACGATACCTTATTGGTATATTGGAAGAAACGATTAACCCAATTGAAACTCAATTTATAAACAATGAGAGCCATAGACATATAGCCAACCAGCGAAGGGATATCGTTATATGATTTCCAGTATCCACCAACAACACCTGCTACACCAGTCAACCCCAACCCAACAATCATTGCAACCAATAAAATACCAAACTTAGGTACTTTGATTTTCTCAGGATGTTCAAAGTATATCTTTGCCAACCACATACCTAAAACAAACTCCCAAAGATATTGTAAGAAGAAGCTATTCCAGATTCTCTCATCGTCTATTCCCAAATAAGTAGTAACCGTTGCCCATATAAGGCTGATAAGTAATGAGATTCGCCCCCCCATATCCACTCTAAACAGCCTTACTATTAAAGGCCAAAATAGATAAAATTGGATAATTGTTGAAACGAACCACATCTGACCGCCAAATGCATATTCCAAAGAAGGAACAAACATTTTGTATAGAAAGACTGAACCCAACAAAGGGTTAAGTACATCTTGGTCACATACCAACCCAAAGTACAAGGCACTTACTATTACTACAATAAGATAAGGTATATAAACCTTAGAAAATCTTCTTTTCAAGAATTGTCCATATGTTAATGGTTTATATAGTGAAGACAGATACAATCCAAATCCACTACACAAAATAAATACATGAACACCTGCACCACCCAATGAAGTTGCCTTTTGCAAGAAGCCAGATAAAGGATAACTCTGTACAAGATGCATTAAAACTATAGTAAATATGGAAAATCCTCGAAGGAAATCCACAACAACTAACCTCCTATTATTCATCATCCTATTCGTTATTTCCCAAACTCTTTTATCCTCTGTTCCTCTTTCAAAGAGCAAACAAGCAGTTGTCCATTCTTCTCGGCTACAATATAGCCACTCAAGCCTTGAACTACCACCTTGCTTTCATCGGCTGCATGAACCACGCAGTTCTTGCATTCATACAAACGGATGTCTTTGCCTACCTTAGCATTGCCATTATCATCTTGTGGAAGCAAAGTATGGAGGCTGCCCCAGCTGCCTAAGTCGCTCCAGCCGAACTCGGCTGGCAAGGTATAGATTTCCTTCGACTTCTCCATCACGGCATAGTCAATGCTTATCTTCTCGCAGGTTGGGAAGAGTTTACCGACTACCTCTTTCTCCTGTTCGGTATAGAAAGAAGGTGCCATCTCATCCATGATGCTGGCAAGGTTTGGCTGGAAGGTTCGGATTGCCTTGCTGATGGTATCGATGTTCCATACGAAGATTCCGGCATTCCAATAGTAATTGCCAGCGGCAAGGTATTGCTCGGCTGTCTCCAGATTTGGCTTTTCCTTGAAAGCCTCAACCTTGTAGATTTCATCTACGGATGTTGGCTCTGCTGCGGCGATATAGCCATAGCCTGTTTCCGGGCGGCTTGGCTTGATACCGATAGTAACGATGGCGTTCTTATCGGAAGTATAGCTCAATGCCTTGCTGAGCACTCGCTGATACTCCGAGGTATTAATGACGAGGGCATCGGATGGTGTCACCACGATGTTGGCATCAGGATGCTTCTTCTGGATCTTCCAGCAGGCATAAGCAATACATGGAGCGGTATTGCGAGCCTCCGGCTCTGCTAATATGTTATCTACTGGCATGTCAGGGATTTGCTCCTTGACAATGCGAATGTATTTCTCGTTTGTCACTACCCACATGTTCTCGACAGGACAGATTGGCTTCAATCTATCTACTGTCAATTGAATGAGGGAACGCCCCACACCCATCACATCAATGAATTGTTTTGGGTAATCGGGGGTTGACATAGGCCAGAAGCGGCTACCTACGCCACCAGCCATAATTATGATTTGAGTATTATTAAACATTATTTTACTTATTTTATCCCTAAGATTTTCATCCACTCTTCATATATTCTTTCCACCGAATAATCCTTGCTTTTCTCTACAGCAGCTAAAGCCATTTGCTCACGTTTCACTTCATTCCCCATTATTTGGGCAACCATTCCAGCAGCTTCTTCAGCTTGATACCCATTTTTGTGATAAGGTATCACAACACCATCCTTATCACTTTCTATTATATCGCCAATCGCAGAATAGCTATTGTAAACAGCAGGAATGACACCAAAGCTCATACATTCAGCAAGAACTAAAGGGAAGCCCTCAAAATCTGAAGTAAGAAGGAGAATAGAGGCACGTTTGTAATAATCAATTGGCTTTTGGAAGCCCTCAAAAGAAACACGTTTCAAACCAAAACATCTCACATGATTCTCCAAGTTTTCTCTATCTTCACCATCTCCAACAATGGTCAATCGCCAATCAGGGAAACGTTCTTCCAGATAGTTCCATGTATCTATCACACGATATACTCGTTTCTGCACGAAATCCAAGCGTCCCACGTAGATTATTTCCTTAATTTTAAATGTATAAGAGAGAGCATTTTTTTCTAGAATTGCCCCCCCACATTCATTTTATCAAGGTTGTTTTTCCATTGAGAATAGATATTCTCTAATGAAAACAAGTTACTCTTAGAGATGGCATTTTTAGATAATTGCAACCATCTTTCTGGGCATTTCATTACATCAGCCATTTTCCCAGCCATCTGTGCTGCATCATAACCTTTTTCTGTCATTGGTAAAATAAAACCATTTATATTATCGTCAATAATGTCATATACAGCAGGATAACTACCATAAACAAATGGTACAACACCAAAAGACATACCTTCAATTATAACCAAGCCAAAACCTTCAAAATCAGAAGTAAGAAGTAACATAGAAGCACGTTTATAATAATTCAAAGGATTTTGGAATCCCTCAAAAGAAACGTGTTTCAAACCTAAACAACTTACATGATTCTCCAAGTTTTCTCTATCTTCACCATCTCCAACAATGGTCAATCGCCAATCAGGAAAACGTTCTTCCAGATAGTTCCAAGTATCTATCACTCTATATACTCGTTTCTGTACAAAGTCTAAACGCCCCACATAGATAATTTCCTTTTCCTTCTTATCTACGTTCGTGATCTTCTCAGATTGAACACTTCCATCAATTGTGATTGGATTTGTTTGAGCCACGAGCTTTGTTGGATTCTTAATCCCGGTAAATTTCTTGAATAATTCAATAAAACTTGGAGACAAGACTTCATACACATCACTATGTTTATATACATAGCGCATGGAATAACTTGTTATAGACTTAACCAAAAACCTTTTTACCTCTAATACTGAACGTAAAAGTGGATTCTGGCAACGCTCAATAGCTTGATCACACGCTTTCAGCTTTCCATTAGTATCAACCTGATTGTGATATACCGAAATAACCTTCACCTTTAACCCTTTACGAGCTTGATTGATTACCCGAATAGGAAGAAAAGGCAAACCCCATTGGTTTATAACCACCTCTATCTTTTTATCAACGAGGAGTTGACGCAGCATAGAAATATTCTCCCGGCTGTTCTTATAGCCATGAGCTATATATAAAGGTATATCCTTTGGCAATTGCTTTTCTAGAATATCATCAGCTCGATAGAAAGAGAAGATGCCTACTTGATGACCATGCTTAGCAAAAGTCTTAGCCAACGTCATAGTTACAACTTCAACGCCACCTATTCCAAAAGACTTAGTTAAAAAAAGGATGTTCATATGATTAAAATAATTTCTTATTAAAATGCTTGCCAGTCATCCCAAAACAAATCAGGATTTCCATCATCACTATTCCACCATCTTTGTGGATACACAACAGTCTTTTTCTTCTTACCAAGGAATGCCCCCCAATAGCTAAAAGAACTATTAGCAATAATGGCATTATCACATTGCGACATTAAATACATATCTAGAGGAGAATTCTTTCCTGTATTCCAATCCACAAATGTTGCATTGTCTCCCAAAGGTAAGTTTTGTTTCATCCATTGCAAATCATCAGAGAAGCATATAAACTTGATATTTGTATACTTATCTTGCAAAAACTTAAGTGCCTTCTTGTAATATTCCAGCGTACAACAGCCTTCAAATATTGACTTATAGTTTGAAGCCAGATAGTCACCACGTCTCACATGCACAAAACAAGTATGATTATTTCTTATCTGTTCTAGAACTTTTTTATTTTTCTCAGACAATTTACTTTCATCTACCTTCCATTTCAACCAATCATTTCCTTTAGGAAAATAACGCTTATTAAATTTGAAGGGGAACAAGACTTTTGCATCTTGATGTTTCCATTCTCTTTGATTCAAGTCTAGCCATTTAGAGTGTGGTACCATTTGTTTATAAAAGTAAAACAAGCCAACAACTGGTAATGTCCAAAACTTTTCAGGTGGCAATTCTACATCAAACCATCTGTCCAATTCCAAGCCATAATGTTCAGTTAGCTTCTTTCCATAATGCCCATAGAATCTCTCATTTGGGAAACAAGATTTTAAATGTAGGTAAAAGGCATACTCAAACATTTGGTTGCCCAGTCCTCCTGTAAAAACTAATATTCTCATATCTTTAATTTTTTCTTTATTATTTGTTCTTTAAATTTTAAATATTTATGATAAGCAAAGCAAAAATATTTTTCGATACCACTTGGATAATCACCCAATTCAAATGAAGCTGTATCTAAATCAAAGCTCATATAATTCAATTTTCTATCACTTATGAAACGACCAGCTATGTACCCAGCTTTTCTGAAAGTATTAAGTACTTGAGTAGCATACATGTTTGGATAATGATTCAGACAAAAATTGCCATAGGTTTCAAATTCAGAAAAAGAATTGACATTCTCTGGGTTTGTTGCATTAATGATTTTCTCATACCATGTAACACCATTTACAGACGAATACTCTATATCATTTAGCATTTCCGCAACAACATTCTTACTAAACATCATATGCTCTGCGATAAATGAATAATCAGCATATTTTTTAAAGGACAAGAGTTTCTCTAACGTATCGAAATATGCTTGATTATGTTCCTTTTTCTTTGTAAACATAGGCGTACCATTTTGAGTAAAAAAATCTATAGATCGCAAAGGTAAGGTATCTGCATCCCAGCTCAGATAATATTCGGTATTACAATAAGCAGAAAAAGAAAAGCCCAACTTAATGAATTGCTGCAAAAACCAGCCTGTACGCTTAGCAGGAAGTCCATGCTTAACCATCAGATTTCTGATACTTTCATATGAAACGTTTTTGATTAAGTTATTTTCATCTAATATCTCAACCAAATCATCATTTCTAATTTCCTTTGGAAGATAAGATTCGAGTCTCTTATCAATAATCACAAAAATTTTTTGCGGTTTGATGTTCATTGCCACATATTTAATTGTTTTCTGCAAAAAAGCAAAATCCTTATATGCAACAGGTATAATAACATTAAATTTTTCTTCCATAATAAGTTTATTGATATAATTTCAATTTAAATAATATTCTCTTAATCCCTTGCTTTATTTGAGTTTCTAATTTAGGGATAAAAGCAAATTTTAACAAATATAAAACTTGACTTGCATTAAATTCTGAAGCATGTAAAAGTAATTTTCTTGCCTCTTTTTTAATAAGAATCTTATTTTGCTGATAAAAGTTTTCAAACTCTTCACTAAAAATTTCCTTACGAGAAAATAAAATAGTATCTGCTAAACATTCGTAAATTTTTATTCTATATGCCCAATAATCATCATTTCCCTTGACATTAGTTTCGGCAAAATTATTCAGAGCCAAATATATCTTTACTAAATCGTAATTCATCTTCATCTTTCGAGAAGACATTATGCTACCACTAGATCGTATACGATAGTTATAAACTGGTGTTGGAATTATTCTCAAACTATTTGCCAAATAAAGCATACGATTCGAGAATTCTCCATCTTCATGATAAACACCTGGCATAAACTTCAAATCATATCTTGCCAAAAAATCCTTCTTAAAAATATATCGTTGACAAGCACCACGATTTGCATTGCGATTTCGGAACATATAGTCTCTACCTGTCCTGACATTGAGATTTGGAGTATATTCTATTTTAGAATAACCTAGATTCTCATATTGCATCATCAGTATTGTAGCAAACACTTCTATTTTAGGATATGTTGTTATTGTATCTAAAACTATAGATAAGGAATCATTAGTTAGCCAATCGTCGCTATCAACAAACCAAATATATTCACCCTTTGCATGGTCAAGACCTGTATTCCGAGCCACGCTTAATCCTTGGTTTTCTTGATTTATGATAATAAGATTCTTATGTTGACTAGCTTTTGTTTTAACAATACTCATGGAGTTATCTGGAGTACCATCATTGACTGCAATAACTTCAAAGGTATCCTCGGAAATATCTTGAGTATATATACTAGCAAGGCATTGCTCAATGTATTGCTCCACATTATAAATTGGTATAATTATAGAAACTAACATACAACTGATTTTAAATAAATATATCTATACAAAAGCATATAAAGTGTAAGATATGTAGCATCCCCTAATCCCATCAAACTCGTAGCAGTATTCATCACTAACCATGATGCGGTTATTATATGCAGATAACGAGCTCCTTTAATTTTCGAATTCTTCACAATAGAATAATATAAATATACGTAACCAAAAACGCCAAGGATACCATTATTAATCATCAATGGGAGCCAAATAGATTCACCACCATAAAATAAGGTATCAGTAATTTGCGTTTCTTTGCCAAGCCCCAATAACGGACTTTTCATCATATAATCAAATGCTATTGAATATTGAATAGTGCGCATATCCATAGAACTGCCTCCAACTGCATCTGCAGCCTTAGGATTTAATATTGACATTATATTATCGTAGATAAAAGGCCACAAAAAAACGATTATTAATAAAAGTAAAAATAATATTTTCGTTTTATAACGTTTAAATAAATCTTTATCCAATATTAAATACGAAAGCACAACTACAACCCCAAGTATTGGACTGCGCGACGCACTAGTTATTACTCCTATCAATAAAAGAAAAAGAGACGTAGGGACAAGCAATCTTGTTAATAAAGATTTTTTAAAATTTTTAAATACCAGATAAAATGGCAAAGAAAGCATGATAGCACAGGCAACGCCATAAGTTATGGAGAATGGCATAAAAGACTTTATTCGAGGTAAACCAAACCTCAGTTCGTCAAAATCTGTATCCCAGGCATGCTCTTTATCAATGAATGGCATACTACGTATCCAATCATCTACAGGACATTTGTGCGTAAATAACTCCAACATACCATTTCCTACAAGGAATAAAGAAAACAGCATATATACAACTGCAGCAAGTTTCACATCTCGTATGTTTCTTAGACATTGAAAATATATATAGCTATACAAGAGTATACTTATTACCGTTGCAGGTATACGATTTATCATAAAAACTGGAATTATACATCCGATTGAATATATAACAGCATATACAATAAACCCTTTTGTAAAAGGGAATGTTAATTGTGTATATTTTTTTTGCTTAACGAAAAAACAACATGCAATCAATAACATTATTGCCATATCAAAAGGCAACGCTGCAGCAAGTCTTACATCATAATAAAATAAAATCTTAAATGGTGCATAGCATAAAACAGCTTTTCTAAAATCAAAAAGGATAAATAATACCCATATAAAAAATAAAATGTATAATAGCGTCATTTTAGTTTGTTTGCAATTTTATATACCAAATAGAAAAAATATCCTAAAATTTTATGGTGACTATATAATTTTAATATCCTATTTTTTAAGTTACCATCTTTTATTTTTATTATATATTTATCTATTAATGAATTATACTTACTTGATAAATCTCTTTGCTTTAAATGGTATCTGTCTAAAATTGTCCATATCTGATTTAAAACAAATTGAGATAAAGCTTCTTTATTTTCCAAACTTTTTAACCTGTAAGTTGTTTCTGTGATTAACTTTTCATATTCATATGTTCGATCGATATTCTTACCCATTGCAGACAAATCATTAAGAACATAATGATAATCAGGATATGGAACAAATCTTATTTTATCTTCAGCACCAGCATAGCAGCAGGTAAGAAGAAATAATAAATCTTCACCTATTACAATTTCATTTGAGAACCTTTCATTTCCAATAAAAGAACGTCTAAATAATTTGGCCCATACTTCGTTTCTTACATTATCGCCTTTCAGCAATCTAATTAACATCTGATTTCCTGAAACCGTTGTATTCTCCAATGTAACATGACTCTGATAAACTTTTCCTTTCATTATTACATCACAATTTGAAACTACCAATGAAACACATTCATCAATTCCAGTTACCAAATGAGCAAGAAAATCTCGAGACAAAGTATCGTCTGCATCTACAAAGGTTACCCAATCACCAACAGCAGTGTCTAATCCAAGATTTCTTGCAGTACTAACTCCTCCATTTCTTTTATGTAGCACTTTTATGCGCTCATCTTTTTTAGAGAAGTCAACACAAATTTCATAAGAATGATCTTTACTCCCATCATCTATAAGCAGCAACTCAAAATTAGAATAAGTCTGAGCAAGAATACTATCTATACATTTATGAAGATATTTCTCGGCATTATAGACTGGTACTATTATTGAAATAAATGGCTTATTCATAATCCGATACTAAAAAACCATAAAATGTTTGTTTATTTTTGACAGACGTAAACAAATTACCCTTCCACGTAAGCTTACAAAACATTACCGAATCTATGATACGATTCATTATATCCTTATCAAAATCCTCATTCAGATTATCTTGAAGGACATACAAATCTTCTGTATAGATACTGTATTCATCAACCACTTCTCTAAAGGACATACTACCATCATAAAACAGTCTAAGCCCATAATCTATAAAATAGTAATCTATGAAACTATTATATTTATGCCAGTGAGTATAAAATAAGTCTTTCATAAAATCAAATACAGCACTTCTACCTCCTATTGCAAAACCACACCACTTGCACATAGAAACATAATGACAATCTTCTTTAGTACTTAATGAAAAGAAATCATTAGTTAAAAGTTCATCCGGTATGTTCTTCGTCACATAAATAGTGGCATCAAGCCATATTCCCCCATTATCAGCAATACAAGCCATTCTTATTATATCACTTAAATGAGTAAGAGATATTATCTTTTTCTCAACTTTATCAATTATATAATCTGGTATATCCACATAATCAGCGTAATTATCTTTAGTTAATAATATAACCTTCACATTTTCACTTATATGTTTTTTGACTGATTCAAAACACGCTTTAACAATAGGTGGCATATTACTATACCCCTGCCACCACATTATCCATATGATGGGCTGCCTATCTAACATTTTTTTCTTACTAGAATATTTCTCTACTAAATCACCATATTGTTGCTTTAAATATTTCAATTTAGTTCCCTGTATAAAATGCTGCTTCTTTTGTAAATCCCTAATAAAAACACTTAAGATTTCCGTTTTAAAAGCAACAACAATATTACTACATCTACGTACATCATTAAACGATGACACGTGTTCTTTTATTTTATTTATAACGTTCATACTTTTTAAAAATCGGACAAATTATTTTTTTAATAATTATAAATATTACAATGCGCAATTTATCAATTAACACACAAGCCACAAACAAGAAAACTGAAGTCAGTAATACAAAAAGAATACCTTGTATACTATTATGACAAAACTCAGAATAAATTCTTGGGTAAATGTATGTCAAATATTGTCGAACAAGAGGATAATCTGTTATAAGATAAACAGCAACTGCTGAGGAAGAAAAAAACAGAACCCCTTTACAAGCCTTTAATTTAATTCTTTTGAAAATCAAAAAGACATTAATGGCCAACAATATTGTTAACGGAGCACAATATTCTCCTGCATCGACGTCTATATTTAAAACCTTGTAAGATTTTGAAACAATAATGCGTAAAAACAGCAATAAACAAAATATAAATACAAGTCTCTTTTTTGCCCCCCCATACAGATATTTCTCATATAAGACAGGCCTTCTTAGAAAAGCTCCAACACAATAAACAGTCACCATATTCATTAAATCATATCCCATAATGTATACTATACGTAAATGCTGATAATGACCAAAATAAATATTTAAGGAAAGTACTGTTAGCATGAGTAAATACCAATCTTTGGGATGAAATGTAGAAAACATTTTTTCTAAGAAAGGAGCTATAAGAATAAGAATAAAATACACTGTCATAAACCACCATGGACCATGACTAATAGGAAATAGAATTTCCATAAATTCGAAACTGCCGTTTAAAAAGTAGGAAACCAAATTTAATCCCCATAAATAGCTCGTACATAAAAGCAGATTCTTTATTATAGCCTTTTTATTATTACGAACACCAAAATATCCCGTCATCAAAATAAATAAATCTACATGAAAACTTATGCAACTAGATATTAAGTTTGTTACTTTTATAACTAAAGGATGATAAACATCACTATCTGCCATAAAATGCCCCTTTATATGCCATAGTAATATCAAGTACATAGCAAAAATACGCATCAGCTCAAAATTGGCTTGGCGAGGTTTTAATGTTGAAGACATAATTATTCTCTTAAAGTTTTATTTAAAAACGCAACAGATTCTGTTCGATCTTTTTTAAGAATAGCATTGACATTTTGCCAATTGATGTCTTTTACCATTCTGCTTTTAACTTCATCATAGCTATCAATTAACCGATTATCTAAACCAAATTCAGACAGCAACGATACAAACCTACTCATTCCTCTTTCTTGATTACCAAATACCAGAAAAGGTTTATTGAAATTAATAGAAAAAGCACAAGCATGAAAGGAATCTGTAAAAACAAATTTTGCATCATAGAATCCACGAAGCCACATTTCTACAGGCGGCTGAATTCTATCTTTCAATTCATATAATTTATCATCGCACTTAGAATTAACATAAAAAGGAATCAAATGGTATTTCTTAGAGATATAATCAACGATTTTTTTCTTTTCATCTGTCATATCAAGAATATATACTAAAAAATCACCTTTACTCTTTTTAAAATCTGAAAAATTAAGATTGTCTATATAATCTTTGGGTGTTAACAAAAGTGTTGGATCAAGAACATGTTGTGCATTGCTATTGAGATATTTCTTGCATAACAACACACCTGAACTTTCTCTCACCCCAACTGCATTAAACTTTTTCAACAAAGCAGAACAATTACGAGTTTGAATTGGAGAATATTCCCAATCATCAGTACCAAAAGATGCTGCATATGCAACTCTTTTAACATTCCACCCCTGAGTAAAATCGAGGTATGCATTTTCTATCGGGTGATAATGTTGCTCTCTCCAAACTTGATCACTTCCAACAACAAATCCATCGTATTGCCCATCCTCTATATCATAAAGACTGCGTTGTATCTTTCTATGAATATACTTTTTAACGAATTGGAAAGTAAGCTGATGTTCTGCTTCAATCTCTTCGTTCTGAAAATATATCCAATGCCATCGCTGATTTGTACGACCTATTACTTTTTTGATTGATTCTTTAATTATTCGTTTGATGTAACCAAGAAAAGAAACATTAGGTGGCCATCCCTTATCTATCAATGTCACCTTATGCCCCATTCTTTCCAATACCGTCTGCAATGCATAAGCTTGCAATATCCCTCCATAGTTTGTATGGAGGGGTAATGTTAATATTCCTATTCTCATAAATTCTATTTACACTTTAAACATTACTTCGCTCCATGGCATCAATCTTTTTAATCAATTCAACCAAAGAACTTACCGCATATTTGTCAACTAGCGTCAATGTTTCAACAGCTTCAGACAGCTTCCTACCAATTTCTTTAAGAACAGGCATGTCTAGTGTCAATTCTCTATTTATAAAATGACCTGTATCTGCTCCATATCTTCTATTCAGAAATCTATAGAAATGAAACTTTGATGCATTCGACAATGATAGGATTCGTTTAGCTACGCGTTCGGGATTTGCATCCTTGAATATTGGATATGACTGATAAGAATTACTTCTATCAGGCAACATTTTGTCCATAGAGTCAACAAGCTCCAATAAGTTATCATCCGATAAGTTTTCCAAAATCTCGGTATAATGATGTTCCAACTCTGTCAACTTTGTTGCGAATATTCCATTCAAGCTGCTATTAAACTTTTTGCGCAGTTCATTGTTGTCACTTGCCTGGTTAATACTGGATAGCAAATTAATGATGTTACTTTTTATGTCTGCGAATGAATCGGAAGAAGAAATATCTGCAATCAATTTCTCGACATAAGCTTTTGACGTTTCAAAAACTTTGCTGTTCATCTCTTTTATCCCAAGATCACTTAGTTCTATCAGAATTGATATTGCCTTTAAATAATCTTGATAATTTCGAATGCTTCCATTTAAAACCGCAGATTCTGTCATAGCATATTGCCTTTCAAAATCTTCATTATTCATCTCATAGTATTGATATAAACAATCCCATGAATCTCGTTCCGTCGGAACTAGCTTAACATTCAGATAACCAGCCAAATCTATACCTTTCAAACAATAATCTGGTATGAGTGTAATATCATTGATTTCTCTGAATATATTCATACCATATTTTATTTCTAATGGCTGGTATTTTTGTTGAATAGCAGAAATCCCTCGTTTTAGCTCTAACATCTCAGGCTTATCACTTGCTAAAGCTTGAGCATATTTTTGTCTCCAATTAGCTATAATATCTTTATTAGACGTTGACATCTCAGAGTATAGCACAACAAAACGGATTAGGAAATGGAATAATCCCTTATTCTGATAAGGATTACCATTATCTATATGGATACCTTGAAAAATCTGATTAAAGTCTCTAATACACTGTCGCAACACTCGTAGATTCGAATAGCCAGTCAATTTGAAAGTTTCTTTTATCGCTGAGATATGATGCTGCACAAAATAGCTTGTTGGAATTTCATTAGCGAAACTATTTATCGCCGCATCTATATCTGAACGGATTTCAAAGGTTCGACCGATGACCTTCTCTCTAAAACGATTAAAAGTCTCGATATCTGTGATTTCTGTACTATTGCAAACGACAATTACTTTGAATCTGTTATGCTCTACAAACCGATTGATATATCCATACAATTCCTTAACACCAATGTTTGCCCGCTCCAAATCATCAAAGATTAAAATTCTGCGTCCTTTCAATTCCTCCTTTTTATCATTAAGCAAGTCCATCAAAGGATCTAACTTAAAATCTACAGTACCATCGCTTTTTTTGTCTCCGTCATAATCGACATTGAACCTTAGTGCAGCAGAAGCAACTATCTTTGTAAAGGTTTTGCCTATCTTATAGACCTTGCTATTCATAAATGGAAAAAGCAAGCCATTGATGGTATCATTGATTTGCTTGACCGTTTGAACACCAAACAAAGAAACGTACATTGGAGTCAACTCATCTTCATTTTCTGTTTGGAATGTATCTAACCAACTTTTGATAAGAAAAGTTTTTCCACATCCCCACTTGCCATCTAAGAGCACAGCATATTGTGGATCAGAATCATCCTTATATCTGTTCAAAAATCGTATAATGTCTTCGTTCATATCCTAACCTACAATTAAAAATTTAATATCGCATGATAATATAAGGCAGCCATGCTCTTTGCCCTATCCCTTATCATTTCTTCTTCCCAAACAGGATGCTTATCAGTAAACTCATGTACCCATTTATAGTTGGACTTTTCATAGACTTTCAGTTTCTCTGCGTAATCTATATTATCCGCTTCAGTATTCAAGTTTCCCTCCAACATGATCAAATTGCCAATGTTAGTGACATTTCCCTTATTACACTCAGGAAGAATATGCTCTATGGAAGAATCGTCCTCAAAAATCTCCTTCTGCTGATAATAACAATTGAGCTTTTGAAGCGCATACTTACATTTCATATTAGCTGCCGTCGCTTTCTTGGTAAAACAAAGAGAAGTAAATTGCTCTGTAAACTGTTCTTCCGTTGGAATCAATGGAGTCAAACAAGCATACAACTTTGACTGAATAATCTCCTTAGTTTGATTCTTACTTGAACTTTTTCTAATTGCTATGGAAAACTTTGAATAAATACCATCCAACCTGTTTGCCTTTCCTGACATCACTGCTGTATATGCAAAATGGAAACTCTCCAAAAACAATATCACTTGTTTAAAATCTTTGGTAGATATCAAGTTATTATCTTTTACCCATAGCAATGCCATCAAGACTACTCGAACTTGTGCTATACCGAAGTAATTGGACAGCACATTAAAACTCTGCACTAACCAATAATATTCCTTTCGATTTTGATAATCATCCCTAGTAGGTTTGATTATCTGAACATAATACTTGGCATTCTGAACTAATGAATCTAAAAAAGACTCATAATCACTTGTCTTGACAATAGACAAAAAACGGTCGTATAACTGACTTGCTCCAGTTTGCCTATAACAAGAATTCCAAAAATGGCGATAATATGTTCCGATTCCTACAGAAGCTAAATCACATTCATTGATGATTCTTTTCAGTTCATCCCATTTACATTTGGCATAATCTGCAGGTTCAGTCTTACGAAGCTTCTCAAACAAGCGATTCTTGATTAAGTCTATCGCAGCAAGTTTCTTTCCTTTAGCATTCAGTATTTCAAAAATACGATAAGCCTGAGTGTTATCATCGGTAGAAATGGATATGAAAATACAGTTCAATATTTGGTCTCGGATAGCTTTGAGTATATCGATCAAACTAATGTCATTCTGAAAGCCATCACAATTTTCAGACATAAAATCCTTCAAATTCTTCTCTTCCAACCGAGTACAGAATAAGCGATAGGTACTTTGAATACACAATTCCTCTTCAGAGGATGGCTCTTGCATAACTATCTTCTCTCTATCCTGAATATAATAGGAGAAAAAAGGATAACTACTCTCGCTCTTGATAATGCGGACTTCATTTCCATCATCATCACTTGTCATGATATAACTGAAAATCAGCTTACTCAAATTATCCTCACCTTTCTCTCTGAATATATCAGAGATGGCAGAGAATAATATCGTTATCGTGGTGATGCGTTGTTGCCCATCCACTACTTGTATTTCCTTATCGCTTTTCTCATCGAAGTTGCCGATGAAAAGCATCGTGCCCAAAAAGTAAGAAGTGGTTTCCAGTTTTCCATCCTTACATTTCAGGCATTTGATAATGTCATCAAGAAACTCTTCACAATTCTTCTTCTCCCAAGAGTAATCTCTTTGGAAACGAGGTATCATAAATTGTCTCCCTGACTTTAACAGTGCCTTAATAGTTTTATCTGCTGGTTTTATATTCATGGTTCTCAAATTTAAAATTTTGTTATTCACCTAAAATTCTGATAGTTAGATATATGCTTAATTTTTACGACACCATTTAAGCTAAACATAAGGCTTGAAGTTTAGAGATAAAACTTTGAAGACCTGAATAGCTCAAATTATGATGCTCTATCTTTATACCATTGCTAAACCAAAGATTGACATACTTGATGACAACAGCATCCTCGGACGGAAACAGAGCTATTATCCCTAATGGATTTTTTACTGTCATATTTACATACTTCATAATTACTAATACGTAATATACACTACCTCAGAATCTCTTGCATGAGTAGAATCGAACAACGCAATTCATCTTCAGTATATGTATGACCATTGTCAAAATGATCGATGGCATTTCTTATATAAGAACAAATTGTATTATACTGAACACGTCCATAGCCAGATGTTTTCTGATGCAGATTGGAGATAAATGATTGATGATGATATATATAATCATCACATGCCTTAACCTTTGACAGATTATGTCTGTTCTGAATTTGACAGTATAACTGATTGTGATATTCTGCAGAAACAATATCAAAGACTAGATAATTAACCTCAGCAAAAGTGACATCAGACAAATATGTAGGATGCTCTATTCTCTGAGCTTCTACTCTACCATTATGATTAATCAGTCGAACTACTAAAGATGTTTCATCCATCAAAGCTTTTTTGAGAAAAGCACTTGAATGAGAAGCCATAAAGATTTGGTTCTGCTGAATACCACTATCATTTGTAAATAGCTGTTTAAAATATGAATGAACCTTTTCTTGCCACTTGGGATGCAAACTCATCTCAGGCTCATCAATAAACAGCAAATTATCTTTTTGTTCCGTCATTATTTCCAATATAGGAACTGTTCTTTCTATAATTTGCTTTTCACCAGAGCTTAAACTCTGCGTATTTATCTGCTTTCCGTATTTTGTGAAACCTATTACCTTTTCATGCCGGTCAGAGAATCCCATACCGAAATACTCCATATCTTCAAAGAAAGCATTAAATGAATCAGCAAAAGTTTTCATTTTAGACCTCTGGAAGAACTCTGACCACCTTAAAGGGGCATCATCATGTTTTATATTGTAATAAGCATAATTGATACTATCTTCATTCTGTATATTTACCAAGCGATCTATCACTGATGAAAAATCATCATCGTTTTGCTCAAAATGATCGTTATTAGAATAAGACATCATAATTTCTTCGGAACGAGGTCTTAATACTACCGGATAATCATCGTCTAGTGGGCTTATCATAAAGTTTGTATTTGTTTCGGCATCATATAGCTGAAATCTGTGATTGTGAACAGCATCATCTTGTAATCGTTCAAAACGACAAACTCTCCCATTCAATTCATACTCTATATATCGGTATATATATGAACGAGTTGGAGAACTTATAATCTCTTTGATAAACCTCAAAAGATTTGTTTTTCCAACGCCGTTATCACCAACAAAGACTATGTTTTGATAAGGAAGTCCTGTTTGTGAATTTAAGAAATCTAATTCCAAATCTCCAAACTGAACTTCATTTAAAAACTTTACCTTGCGAATTTTTAGTCCCATATCAGTTTATTTATAGTCTTTTTTACCCTAATCCAAATCGATAATCAAGTTTGTTTTCACAAATGATTTCATTTCTTCCTCTCACCTACTATTACCCCCAAAAAACTTGGGAAATACATTTGTAGAAACCAATAGATAGCAATGCAAAGAAGAACGCAGCAGAAAGGAGATGCCAGATAATTGAAGGTCATCACATACCAGCTGTCACTAACTGGTGTTACCTTATCAGCAAGAATTGTTAACTTGCTGAATGCCGTTATCACATAATACAGGATGAATGGATGAAAAGCGTAGATGAAGAATGAAGTTCTTGCCAACTTTTTGTTTATGTTGTAAAACATGGGGTACTTACATAATGCTGATGCCAATAGAATGAAGGCAAAACTCTGGAAGATGACCAACCATGGATGAATCATCTTCGATATCTCGTCACCCAGTGCTGAACCAGTATAAGTTTGGTATATCATCAAAGCTATCGCTACCGGACATATAATCTTCTTCCACTTCTAATCTTCTTCCACTTCCAAAGCACATCAGTAAAATCTTGTTTTTTGATTGCGAAGTAGGCTCCTAAACTAAAGAACAAACTGGCACATGTAAACGTACCACTCATCCATGAGACTCTGATATCAGATACATATATCGCAATCAGTAATATGATAAATATGATTTTAGCCTTCTTGATAAGCCAATAGAAAACCGGCGATATAACAACCATCATAATCAGGTCTCTCATATACCAGAAAGGAAGAAGTACAGGTCCACTATTGTGAGTCTCTATCCCTAACCAAGTTGTTCTTTCTTCCCAAACACTACTGTCCCATAGCATGTGCTGATAGCCATTCTCCTGGAAGTATTCCAAGATTCCAGACCATGGCTTACCATGTAACAGAATACCACCTATCTTAAACATCAAAGTCAAAAGGATGAGCAATAATATCCATGAGAAATAAGGTATTACTAAACTATGCAATCGCTTCCGTAATTTAGAAATATAAACTACTTTATTATACTCCTCCACCTTGAGGAACAGAAGATAACCTGATATGATAAAGAAGATAGGCACAGCACTTCTTGCTATCACTACAGAAAAGAAAAGCCTGATATAATCATAGACTGCTAATCCGGTTAAACCACTAGCATGAAGCTCCGGAATATCAATATCTGCTCCAAAACCATGCACGAATACTACAAGTATAGCGAGAGGGAATCGCAACATATTGATACTCTCAGAGTACCCCCCCCGAATCGTATTATTTAACATATTTTCAAGTCCTTCAATACTCTTCTTGTAAATAGCTTTCTGCCTCTCATATTAAGGAAGAATGAGTCAAAATACAAGGATGCATCCTGGAAATCAGGATCTAAAGTATAATCCAAGAATGGTATATCATGCTCATTACATGCCTTCACGAAATCTGTTACCAAGAACTTGCGAACATCAGCTGGGAACAAGTCAGAAAGATAATGAGACATAGGAACACAGATGAAGACAGGATTCAAGCCCTCTTGCTTACAATAGTTTACAACCTCTTTACAAAGATCTATTGCCTCTTGATAATATCCATGCCATCTTGAATCAAAAACTTCTTCAAGATTTTTCAAGCGAAATTCTTTCAACCATCCATCAATCCATCTTTGAGCATTATCTTTGAGTTCTACATGCATTAAAGGCTGCTCGGTAATATCATAACGATTATCTCTATGCCAACCAAATACCAACTGTTTAAGAAGGCGAACATTTGATAAAAGAGGATATTTAAGATAAGTCACAAGAGCAGAACTGTTTGGAAGTTTTGCTCTTTCCTCCGCATTTAGTATTTTTGCAAACTTAGCATAGTATGTCGTGTCCCAATATTCTGGTCTTTCTTTCAAGTATGTTGCAATTGATGTGAAAGGCATGATGGCAACAAGTACTGTTCCTCCATCCTTTATCTGATGGCGAAAACTCTTAAGTATCGCCAAGTCCATTGCCTGGCTTTGGCTACCAGTAGCAAAAGACTGTCCCAATACATTTTCATAAAAGAATGCAAAACGAGATGGATTGGATCCAAGATTTACAACGTCATACTTTACTTCCCTTCCATGAAGATCAAACTGAACAGTAGCCAAAAATTGATTTTTCCACCATCCAGTCTTCTTTAGCAATTTATTAGCAACCAAAAATGAAGGAATGCTAAGTACAGCTACTAATATAACTATAATAATAAACCACCACATATTATCAACGATCTAACTTTATTATATCACATATCATGTGATTTGAATTTGAAGACAACAGGTATAGAATAATATCATATAAAGACTTATAATCCATATCTTCAGCCAATTCTATACCATATACAAATTTCCCAATACGTGCTCCATGTTTGGATAATCCATCAATATAACATGACGTAGCATAATCAGCCATCTGAGAGTAATGGGTAGAACATTCTGTAGAATGAGGAGGAAGAAGAACTATCATATTATGAACATTATCACATGCAGGAGTCAGATACTCACAACATGCATCATGGTAATATGCTAATTCTTGGTAATACCCCTCTATAGAAGACACCTCTGCTCTTTTTACATTAGGTAAAATGATAATATCTGTAGCTTCATTAGCAGAATCTACGATACTAGCGGTTTTACCTAATTTATTGATAAGTTCAGAGTAATCATCGCATTCTCCTACGAAGAATATTCTACGGTTTTGTAATAGCTTATCATCAACTGTTTGACAAGGATAATCAAAAACGGCCTTATTACAAGAGCACTTTTTGATTTCAATATTATAAATTTTATCTTCCATAACTAAAATTGCTCTAAGATTCTTTCTCCACCATCCAAAACACATATATTGCTTTTCATATAATCACCAGCAGGCGAACATAATAATAAAGCTAATTCTGCGATTTCATCAGGATGTCCCTTACGCTTATCTTTAGTGAATCTGCTAAAAAGAGTAAATAACCCATGAACTATCATCTTCGTTCGAACCTCTCCTGGGCATATTCCATATACTCGAAGAAAGCCTTCACTTTCCTTCATAAATGCCTTGGTAAATGACATTAAAGCATGCTTTGATGTGAAATATGGTTCTGGGGTAGCCATATAAGCTCCAGAACTTATAACATTGATAACCTTTGGCTGTCGGTTGCCTTGCAAATTCTTCACTTTTTCAAGGATATATTTACATATTTCACACACACCTATCACATTGATAGAATGAACAAACTCTGTTTCAATCCATTTCTTTTTGACATAGTCTGTTTCGTTGTTGTTTGGACAGACGTTAACACCAGCGCAAATCACTATATCGTCAACAAAACCATACTTCTCAAACAAATAATCAATATGCTTTTTAGAAGTTTCAACCTCAGCTATATCCCACTTCAAGAATTCAAACTGAGATGAATTAATCACTTCCAACTCACCTAAATGTCTGGCAGAAGCAATAACAGTTGCTCCTTCTCGCAAAAAAGTTTTAACAACAGAAAGACCGATGCCAGAATTTCCACCGATAATGAGAGATACTCGACCTTTGAGTTTGTCATGTCCCTCTAGTTTTTTTGCTTTTCCAAAGTCTGGAATAATAGGCAATAAGCCATTGCGACTTAATAAGTATTTATTTCCGAATATTTTTATCAACATATCTAGATAAATATTGAATTACCACATTCTTTTCTTCTTTGCCTAGGGCAAATAGCCAAGTTGCTAAAATCAGCAAAACTTCATACGTAAATCCAACCATCATTAATCGTAAGAATGAAGATTCCATCACATCTTTCAATAAAACAGTAGGAACTATAGTACATATTGCAACCAGGAGACTTGGAATGTATATTGTTCGAATTGCTCTCATCACGGAATAGCGCACATAACAATGAACCAGGAACATACCATTAATATGAGCCAACAAGTTGACAACAATAATAACAATAAATACAACGTAAGCATCAAATCCTAGTTTCAAGAATAAATAAGAGATTGGTAATGACAAAATCATTAAAACACCACCTGTCAGATTACCAGTCTTGATACGTCCTATGGCATGAAAAGCCATCAAGTAGCCAGAATGCCAAGCTTGAAATATAGCATTTACAAGCACAAGACTTGCAAAAACAGCAGTTTCCTTAGGTGCTCCCTTTCCCAACCATAAATTTAAGATATATCTTATCTCTAAAATGACAGGTACTGCTAAAGCTAGCATTAAAAGGAATGCATACTTCATACCAGAGAATGTTAAAGAATACATATTCTCATCATCACCTTCTGCATGGCTCTTCACCACTTGTGGTCTGACAGCAGTAAGGAAACTGCCAACAAACATGTTTACCGCATTCTGTATCTGAAAAGCGATAGCTCGAGCGGCATTAACAATAGGTCCGAAGAACATGTTTAGCAAGATATTTATGCCCTCACCTTGGCATATGACAGCAACACCTCCAAACAAGTCCCAACCGCTATAACCTAACAAGGTCTTATATAACGGTTTCTCCTTGACTAAACGAAATCGGCATTCTTCATATCTCTTTGTTGTATAGAATCGATAGAATAACTGGATACCCACTGAGTTTAACATTAACAGCAAGCCATAGAAGATTAATTTATCTATTGGCGATACCATCAACAGATAGACGATGAGTAATTTTGATATCGCTTCATAAAGACCTACATAAGCATAGATGCTCATATTCTCATGGGCAATGAGCGAAGCATTGTATGGTACCTGGGTGAAACTTATCATCGTGGTGATGATGGAAAACTGATAAACCCAAAAGGCTGCAACCATCCTATCATCAGGTATCACCAATTTCTCGTAAAAGAACCATAAGCCCAAGGTTTCACCTAAGATGAGCACTATCAGCGCTACACAAATATGAAGATTGAGTGAAGCAGAGAAAGTACGATTGAGTTTATCCTGATTGCCACGTCCCAACTCATAGGTAAGGAAACGACTGGAAGATGATCCCAAAGCTCCATTGAGAAAGCTCATCATCGTCACAATACCACCCACGACATTATAGATACCATAGTCGGAAGCTCCCAACACATCGAGAATCACTCTCGATGTGTAAATGGAAACCACCATAATGATGAGCTGTCGAAGATATAGAAAGGCTGTATTCTTGGCTATACGTTTATTATCTGACATCTATAAAAACTATTATAACTTAGCCTCAATACTATCAACACAATCATGAATATCTTCCCAATCAAGAACCTCTTTGGCAGTAAACTTAATACCAAAAGTTCCCTCAATGGCTTTCATCAACTGAATATGTGAAAGAGAATCCCATTCTTCGATGTCATCTGCACTCATGTCTTCATTCAATTCGAAATCATCGTCCAAATCCATGACATCAACAAAAATCTCATTCAATTTCTTTAAAATTTCACTTCTTTCCATTATTATTTACTTTTTGATTATATAACATTCTTTTGACTGATAATTCTCTACATTCAGTTGCCATTGAGCAGTAGCAGTATTATCCAGTTTGTCAAATCCTAGAGCTGTATAATGCTCTGCAACCATACCATTCTTAGGGGTAGGCAAGTATTCACCTATAATTTGCTTATAACCATTCTCCTTAGCCCATGCTACAATGGTATTAAGCGTAAAGTTCTCCATACCTCGCTTCAATACTCGGCAGCTCATAAACCAAGTATCTATAAACAAAGTATCGGCATCCTTCTCCTGGAATATTACAACAGCAATCAATCCATTATCACCAAACTTATCTTTCAAACTGAAAGCAAAGCCTTTCTGCTTTGGATCATTTTCTATTGCTGTAATCTGATCTTCCGTATATCTTACGGTGCGAAGATTGAACTGATTACTTCTTTGCGAAAGCTGAGCAACACGAGGAGTATTAAACTTGGTAAAGCCCTCTACTTCGGAAACCATATCCAAAGACTTCAAGAAGTCTGCTTCATTAGTAAACGATTTGCTGAAAGCTGCTCGTTTAGCCTGTACCTGATATTGCTTGGTTCTATCCTTATCGGCTGCGCTATAAGATGCAGTCTCAAAAAGATTGAGAGAATAAAGATATTCCAAATAGCAGGAAGGGTCTTCTGGCATATCTGGTACTGTGATGCCTGCGATATTCTCCTTAACCATGTTTCGCTCAAAAGGATTATCATCAATGAATACCATTGAATCAAAGCCGATATTCAAGATTTGCTGAATCTGACGGATATTATCAACTTTTGTTTCCCAATTGGCCATAAACACGGAAATATCATCAAGGCGCAACACCATGTCAGGATGCTTTTCAAAAGGCTCCTTTGCCTTGTCCTCATCATTCTTGCTACAGATACAGATGATAATCCCTCTGTTTTTCAGCTTTTTAATCCACATCTGAAACTCAGTAAAAGCCTTGCCAATTCCTAAGCCATGCCCCAACTGGATACCTTCCAAACCATCATCACCAACGACACCACCCCAAAGAGTATTGTCGAGATCCAAGATAATACATTTCTTAAACTTTCCCTGGATGGCACAAATGACATCCATTACACGGGAAGCAACGTAAGGAACAGCATCCAATGAAAGGATCATCTCTGTGGTTGTATATACCATAGGGTCAAACATGACGTCACGACCTAACTTGTTTTGCAAACCAACAATGTCGCAAATGAAGAGATTTTGATATTCCTGAGACAATCTCATCAATTCAAAATTCATCTTTCGAACCTGATAGGTGAAGGAAGACTCTATCTTATTTGCATAACTGCCAAAGACTGTATCTTCTATTTCCGGATAATTGAAATAAATAACCTTGGCTTGGGTGGATGCGCAAACTTCCCTAACAAAATCTAATCGGTTATCTGCTAAAGATAATTGTTCCTGGGCTGAGAGCAAACTATAATGTTCATTCCACTTATGAGTAGATTGGAAAACAACTATATATTGAGCATCAAACTGATATAAATCACTGGTTGGATCCATAAACTGACGCTCTACCTGGTTATATTCAGCCTCGAACAAATCAATCTGATATCCTCTTTCTACACCCCAACCCTTGATTGCTGTAGCCAAAAACTGAGTAGCAGTATCACCCAACAAAGCAACTTTAATGGTTGGAAAATTAGATATATCCTTCTTAAGATTTCTCTTTAATTCTTTAAATGACAACATAATCTATATTTTAATGTTTACATTTTAAAATAAATATCTTCGTCAACAACTTCTGCAGGATGTCCCATTGCCATTGTAAACGACGGAATGGATGAACGTACAAACGACTTAGCTCCGACAATGACACCTGTTCCCAATTTTGTTCCTGCCATCAGAGTACTGCTCTCGCAAATCCAGCAATGCTGTCCAATTGTAATAGGATGAGCATTTTTGAAGCCACGTCTTGAAATATAGTGTCCTCCATTATTATCACGAACGACGCAATCACGACCAAAGGAAACATTGTCTCCGAATTCGATTTTTTCTGCACTGATACAGGTAAAATCGATATTTGAAATAAAAGACTTACCAAATATAATCTTTGAGTTCTTGAATGCTTCGATATCTGCACCATACATGATGGTTGCAGTTCCCTTAAATTCAAGCGTTGCACCATCTTCTACCAATATACGGGTTTCTAATTTAGAACCTTTTACTCGCTTTGTACCAAGAGTAACAACACCACCAACTAAAATGTTTGCATTCTTAGCAAAATCCAAGATGGTATGCTTAGTAATCAGCATATATTGTGCGTGCAAGATGTTTGTATGAACATTCTTAGAGAATAGATTATACTTTATATTTTTCCAATAGGTTGGAATGCTTGTTCCTGCAACGCTCTTAATGCTCAGAATAAACCTAGCCAAGTTTTTGAGTTGGCGTTTCTTGGATGGCTTTCGGTCTATACCACGATGTATATATTTAGCCGCTATATCCTTGAAGTTACTCTTATCGAGATCCTTATAAAAATCCTCTCTGTTTACTTTAGGAGGCAGCAATGGACTTATCAATGCAGGATTGCCCTTTACTACGACATCAAAAGGAACTTCTTTTTCCTTTAGTTTGCTAGCAATAGACTGATAATACTTCTTTCCCTTTTCATTATTCAGAAGGACAACAGATGTACCAATATCCCCATCCATCTCTTCTCCTATGGTGTTACCAGCTCCCCAAAAATCACCAATTGTTATGTCGGCTATACGAGGAAAGCCCTTAAACTTACATTCATAGCAGCTTGGACGGCAATAAACTCCAGTAGATAGATAACCTATAGTAAAGAAGTTGGTATCATTGGTATCATACAATACTTTTCCATTTTCAAACACTACCTTGGTTGTCAGTTTTCTCCAACCGAGTTCTTTGCTCTTCACACGGAAGTGCTGCACTTTTGCACCATGCTCATCTTCCAGGAAAGAAAGCCATTTGCTAAAAACTTTAGGAGAATTAATACCTCGACATATCAAATCTACAATGATAAGGTTCTCGTAGTCTTTTTTCAAGAAGGATCTTAATGCTGCCATCTGGCAAGGAATACCACAAACCAGAACTTTCTCACCAGCTTTCAGCAAATCCCTCACCTTTTCATAGAATCCCTGAGAATTACTCTGATGGAGTTTTGAACCACGGATTTTCTCTAAATCAGACTTGTCATTGGAAATTAATTGGCTAACCATCCAACCTTCATCAAATATGGCACCACCAACGTATCCCCCTTGTTTATACATCTGGAGAGCCAAAACAGAAAACATTCCACCCGAAGTACTTGCAAAACGGGTCATAATGTTCTTGCTTACGGCAGCATGACATTCCGGTTGTTCAAAATCATTTTTCTTCAGTTTCTCTACATTGATAATAGGACATGCCTTCTCACAGAGATGACAATCAATACAAGCTTCTTTATCAACTACAGGATAGGAAAATCCTTCAATGTCTTCTTTGAAAGTTATGCAACCCTTGGGACATGCATCGCCGCAAGCATTGCATCCGCAACAATCTTCTTTTCGTTTTATATCTATCATAAAATGTTATAATATCGTTTGTATTCTCCGATTATATTATAGGTCGGATAAATAACTTTCATTCTAAATTCTTCTAATACTCATTTTTTCAAATTACTATTTTCCAAACTCCTTAATTCTCTGTTCCTCTTTCAAAGAACATACAAGCAGTTGTCCATTCTTCTCGGCTACTATATAGCCATCCAAGCCTTGAACAACCACCTTACTTTCATCGGCTGCATGAACCACGCAGTTCTTGCATTCATACAAGCGGATGTCCTTGCCTACCTTGGCATTGCCAGCCTCATCCTGTGGAAGCAAGGTACGGAGGCTGCCCCAGCTGCCTAAGTCGCTCCAGCCAAACTCGGCTGGCAAGGTATAGATTTCCTTCGACTTCTCCATTACGGCATAGTCAATGCTTATCTTCTCGCAGGTTGGGAAGAGTTTACCGACTACCTCTTTCTCCTGTTCGGTATAGAAAGAAGGTGCCATCTCATCCATGATGCTGGCAAGGTTTGGCTGGAAGGTTCGGATTGCCTTGCTGATGGTATCGATGTTCCATACGAAGATTCCGGCATTCCAATAGTAATTGCCAGCGGCAAGGTATTGCTCGGCTGTCTCCAGATTTGGCTTTTCCTTGAAAGCCTCAACCTTGTAGATTTCATCTACGGATGTTGGCTCTGCTGCGGCGATATAGCCATAGCCTGTTTCCGGGCGGCTTGGCTTGATACCGATAGTAACGATGGCGTTCTTATCGGAAGTATAGCTCAATGCCTTGCTGAGCACTCGCTGATACTCCGAGGTATTAATGACGAGGGCATCGGATGGTGTCACCACGATGTTGGCATCAGGATGCTTCTTCTGGATCTTCCAGCAGGCATAAGCAATACATGGAGCGGTATTGCGAGCCTCCGGCTCTGCTAATATGTTATCTACTGGCATGTCAGGGATTTGCTCCTTGACAATGCGAATGTATTTCTCGTTTGTCACTACCCACATGTTCTCGACAGGACAGATTGGCTTCAATCTATCTACTGTCAATTGTATAAGGGAACGGCCGACGCCCATCACATCTATGAACTGCTTTGGGTAGTAAATCACCGTTAGAACGTAACTACTGATTTTCAGCAGTTAGCACATCCAACAA
>ERZ1026862.458-NODE-458-length-27154-cov-8.516956_pt1 | contig 27154 bp, 17 predicted proteins | sample MGYA00380161_ERZ1026862 | MGnify/ENA primary metagenome ERZ1026862 (study PRJEB33269, sample SAMEA4719797) | human gut metagenome | biome: human-associated habitat; feature: organic feature; material: feces | place: Cameroon | collected 2013-10 ... | reverse complement strand
GCAAAGATAAAAAATAATATTGGATTGTTAAAAACACAACAATATTATTTGATCCATTATTTGATCCAATCTTTGGCGCAGATTTGTCGCAGCATAAAACAAAAAAACGACATAACTCGTTGCTTTACAACTTGCTATGTCGTTATGAGTTGCGGAGGCAGGACTCGAACATGCGACCTCCAGGTTATGAGCCTGGCGAGCTACCAACTGCTCCACTCCGCGATATTAACCATTTGCGATATTCAGAATGTTGTTGTGATGTCATTGCTGAATTGCGAGTGCAAAGGTATGGCTTTTTTATTAAACCTCCAAATGTTTTGGCTACTTTTTTTATAAAAACTTTAAAAAAGTGCATTTCCGCCCCTTTTTCTTGGCTTTTTATGAGTTTTGCTCCGATTCTTCTTACCTTTGCATGAGCTAAAGTATACATATATAATAATGTGATGAGTAAGATTGGGGATATTTGTGTTTCGGAAGGAAGAGCTGAGGATAATGTAGTGAGGGGACGGTTTGCTCCTTCGCCAACTGGACGCATGCATCTTGGTAATGTGTTTGCGGCGTTGTTGTCATGGCTGTCTGCCAAGTCGCAGGGCGGAAAGTGGCTGCTTCGTATTGAGGATATCGACCCGCAGCGTTCGCATCGCGAGTATGCAGAACTGATAATGGACGACCTGCGATGGCTCGGACTGGAGTGGGACGAGGGTCCTTTCTGGCAAAGCGAGCGTGGCGACATTTACGAACATTATCTGAAGGTGCTTGCCGATAAGGGTATGACTTATCCTTGTTATTGCACCCGTGCTGACATCCTCGCCACACAGGCACCGCATGAGAGCGACGGACGTGTGGTGTATAAGGGCACGTGCCGCAATCTGCCGCCCGACTCGCGACGCGGACCTGCCGCCATCCGTATGCGAGTGCCGGAGGAAGGGGAGGGCATTGTGACGTTCACGGACGGGCATTACGGACTGCAGACCGTAGACCTCACCTCGCAATGTGGCGACTTCATCGTGCGTCGCAAGGACGGGGCATGGGCTTATCAGCTTGCCGTGGTGGTGGACGATGCCTTGATGGGCGTCACGGAGGTGGTGCGTGGACGCGACCTGCTTCTCTCGTCGCCGCAGCAGATTTATCTCGCCGGTCAGCTTGGCTTCCGTTCGCCTCGCTTCATCCATCATCCGCTGCTCTGCAACGAAGCCGGACAGCGACTTTCCAAGCGTGACCGCAGTCTGGATATGTCGGCTTTACGTGAGCGTTATGTCCCGGAAGAGATAGTCGGAATGCTTGCCCGTGCCGCAGGATTGCAAGCCACGGACGCACCGATAACTGCCTCGGACCTCCTTCCCGCCTTCTCCTGGAAGAAGATAGGAACGGCGGACCTGACCTTCTAAGTTGTAGGAATAATAGGCTAAAAGGCAGGTTTTTGTTATCTAAAGTGGTAAAATCCGCCTCTTTTATTTGTCCGTATGGATTAATTGCAGTAATTTTGCACATAGCAAAAACTATGTGCAACGTAGTTAGCACTATATATATTAATAAAGGTACAAAGAACAAACGCAGGTCATTATTCGTTATGTCAATATCAAAGACTCGACAAAAACTCGTTGACGTGGCAAGGCAGCTCTTCGCCAAGAACGGCATTGCCAACACCACGATGAACGACATCGCCGTGGCATCCGGAAAGGGTCGCCGCACGCTCTATACTTACTTTAACAGGAAGGAGGACGTGTATTCGGCTGTCATTGAGTCGGAGCTTGAGCGTCTTTCGGACAAGCTCGATGAGGTGGCGGCTATGAAGATGCGCCCGCAGGACAAGATTATAGAGCTTATCTACACCCACCTGAGCATGATACGCGAGACGGTGGTGCGCAACGGCAATCTTCGCGCCGAATTCTTCCGCAACATCTGGATGGTGGAGAAGGTGCGCAAGAAGTTTGACGAGGACGAGATTTCGATATTCCGCAAGGTGTATGCCGACGGAAAGGCGGACGGTGAGTTCGACATTGACGACATCGACCTCGTTGCCGATATCACCCACTATTGTATTAAAGGACTTGAGGTGCCGTTTATTTACGGCCGTCTCGGACACGGCATGACTGAGGAGGCGAGCAAGCCTCTTGTGGCTAAGGTGGTGTACGGTGCCTTGGGCAAACGCATTAATAATTAATTTTTTTTAAATAAACAAGAAAATGGGATTACTTACAGGTAAGACTGCCATCGTAACAGGTGCAGCCCGCGGCATTGGTAAAGCTGTCGCTATGAAATTTGCGTCTGAGGGCGCTAATATCGCATTCACAGACCTCGTCCTCAACGACGAAATGGCCGCAGGACTCGAGGCTACTCGCAAGGAGATTGAAGCTCTCGGCGTAACATGCCGCGCTTACGCTGGCAATGCTGCCGACTTCGAGGAGACAGATAAGACCGTTAAGCAGATACATGCTGACTTCGGTAGCATCGACATCCTCGTCAACAACGCCGGTATCACCAAGGACGGCCTTATGCTCCGTATGAGCGAGGCTCAGTGGGATGCTGTTCTGAACGTAAACCTCAAGTCAGCGTTCAACTTCATCCACGCTTGCGCTCCCGTAATGCTTCGTCAGCGCAGCGGTTCCATCATCAATATGGCTTCTGTAGTCGGTGTACACGGCAACGCTGGTCAGTGCAACTATGCCGCTTCTAAGGCAGGTATGATCGCTCTCGCCAAGTCTATCGCCCAAGAGCTTGGTCCTAAGGGCGTACGTGCCAACGCTGTAGCTCCCGGCTTCATCGAGACAGCCATGACAGCTCAGCTTCCTGAGGACATCCGCAAGGACTGGATGAAGAAGATTCCTCTCCGTCGCGGTGGTCAGACAGAGGACATCGCCAATGTCTGCCTCTTCCTCGCTTCTGAATTGTCAAGCTACGTAAGCGGTCAGGTTATCCAGATTGACGGTGGCATGAACATGTAATGCTCCGTAACGGAAACTTTTAAGATAATACGCCCTGAGAGGACAAAAGCAAGGATCGGTACCGACTCTTCCTTTTGCCTTCCCAGGGCGTTTTGGCTTATTACGCCACCCAAAGACATCATACACCCCAAGAAATTTATATATCTAACAAACAACACTCTAAAGATGCAAGTAGTCTACGAAGACAATCATATCATCATCGTCAATAAGGCAAGTGGCGAGATAGTACAAGGCGACAAGACCGGTGACAAGCCGCTCTCCGACATCGTGAAGGAATACATAAAGGTGAAGTACGCTAAGCCGGGCAACGTATTCCTTGGCGTGGTGCATCGTCTTGACCGTCCCGTAGGCGGACTCGTTGTCTTCGCCCGCACATCTAAAGCCCTTTCGCGTCTGAACGAGATGTTCCGCACGGGCGACGTGCACAAGACCTATTGGGCTGTTGTCAAGAAACACTCCATCCCAGAGGAAGGCACACTCACCAACTGGCTCGTCCGCAACGAGAAGCAGAACAAGAGTTATGCTTACGACAAGGAGCGCCCGGGAGCCAAGAAAGCCATCCTAAAATACCGTCTGCGTGCCGAGTCGGACAACTATATGCTCCTTGAGGTGACTCTCCTCACCGGTCGTCATCACCAGATACGCTGCCAGCTTGCCCACATGGGCTGCCCCATAAAGGGCGACCTGAAGTACGGAGCGCCGCGCAGCAATCCTGACGGAAGCATCTCGCTGCTCTCGCGCCGCGTGGAATTTGTTCATCCTGTATCGAAAGAACCCGTCTGCGTGGAGGCCCCCGTGCCCAACGACCGTCTGTGGCAAGACCTCGCACGCTGATCCTGCCGCTATGTAATATAGCATGCCCCTCTTAAAACCCATCATAACAACACTATCGGATGAAGCCTGTATTAAAGAAAAGTCTTAAGGTGTTAGCGGCGCTAATAGCCTTGCCGCCAACCCTTCTTCTCATACTCTCCATACTGCTATACGTGCCCGCCGTGCAGAACTGGGCTGTAAAGCAGGTGGCAGCCTATGCTTCTGACGCCATGAACATGAACGTCAGCGTGGAACGTGTGCGCCTGCGTTTCCCGCTCGACCTTGGTGTGTACGGCTTCCTTGCCACACAGTCCAACGACTCGCTCAAGGGCGTGACCGACACCATTGCCGATGCCCGCCTTCTTGTGGCTGGCGTTAAGCTCATGCCGCTCTTCGATAAGCGGGTTGACGTGAAGCGCGTGGAACTGCTGGACGCCAAGATCAATACGGCACAGTTCGTTCCTGCCGCCCGTGTTCGCGGTAGGGTGGGGAGCTTGCGCCTCTGTCCCAGTACTGTAAGGCTTTCCGATTCTGATGTGTCTCTCAGCACGCTGCGTCTTTCGCGTGCCGACATTGACGTGTGCCTTAGCGACACTGTCCCCGAAGACACCACGCAGAGCGAAAACGTATGGCGCATAGCCCTCCAACGGTTGCATGCCGACCATTCCAACGTCACGGTGCACATGCCGGGCGACACGCTGCAAGTGGCTGTCGGACTTGGACGTACGGACGTTACCTCCGTACTTGTCGACCTTGCCAAGAACCAGTATCAGGTGGGCTCGCTCGACTGTCGTGAAGGATTCTTCGCCTATGACAACAACTTTGAGCGTCCGCAGAAAGGCGGACTCGACTATAATCATATCGCACTCTCGCCGTTGGCATTGCGCATCGACTCTCTCTTCTATTCCGACGCAGGACTGAAGATGAGGCTGCGCCGCTGTGCCTTTAAGGAGAAATGCGGCCTTGTGGTGAACGAGATTTCGGGAGCGTTGTCTATCGATTCCGTCCACGTAAAGCTTCCGTCGCTCTTGCTGCGCACGCCCCATTCGCGCCTGTCAGCCAATATCGACTTCGACTTTAATACGTTTGCCGAGAAAAATCCCGGTCGTCTGAAGGCTAAGATGTATGGCTCCTTCGGCAAGCCCGACCTACAGCTATTCCTTGGTTTTATGCCTAAGAATTTCCTTAGGCAGTGGCCGTCGTCACCTCTCTCCATTGAGGGATCGGTTGACGGCAATATGCAGGCAATGAAGATAGACGCCCTGAAGGTGTCGTTGCCCGGTGCCTTCTCGCTTGTAGCAAGCGGAAAGATGCAGAATCTTACGGACATCAAGCGTCTGCACGCCGCCGTCACCGCAGATGCCCATACCGACGACATCTCATTCGTCACCGCACTTCTCGCCCCCTCGCTTTCTCGTTCGTTCCGCATTCCGCGTGGCATATCCCTGAAGGGAAATTTCCATGCGGACGGCCCGCGCTATGCCGCTGATTTCACGGCTTCGCAGGGTGGAGGCAGCGTCAAGGGCGACGCTCGCTTCGATATGAAGGGCTATGCTTATCGTGCACGCCTGACTGCCAACTCGTTGCGCCTCGCCAACTTCCTTCCTGACCTTGCCGTTGAGCCTTTCACCGGCGAGCTTACAGCGGAAGGAGCCGGACTCGACTTCCTCTCGCGACGTACGTGGATGGAAGCCAAGGGACGCATACGCCATTTCAGCTATTCCGGTTACGACCTTTCCAATATGAAGCTCGATGCCACCGTACGCGACGGTGTGGGTAAGGCTGTCCTCGACAGTCGCAATCCGCTCCTCAACGGCATCATCGACCTGCGCACGCTTATCAGCAACCGCCGCTTGGACGCAAGGCTTGCCTGCGACCTCCTCAATGCCGACTTCTATAAGATAGGTCTTACGAAGCGTCCTCTCTCCGCATCGCTCATTGCCGACGTCGAGCTTAACAGCAATCTTAAGAACGACCATTCTGCACGCGGCGTCATCGGCAACATCGTCGTGCGCGATTCTGCCCGCGCTTACCGACCGGAGAGCATTTCGCTGAACATCTTCACCCGTCCTGACTCCACCCATGCCGCCGTAACCTGCGGCGACTTCGCCTTGAAGATGGACGGACACGGAGCCATAGAGCACATCATCGACTGTCTTACACGCACCAACGTCGAAGCCATGAAGCAGCAGAAGGAGCGATACATCAATCAGTTGCGTCTGCGCGAACGTCTGCCGCAACTCTCGTTCTATCTGGACGCAGGAAAGGAGAACGTCTTCTCCCGTACCATACGTCATTTCGGTTACGACTATCAGAACGCCTTTGTCGACATGTCGCTCTCCCCTCAGCGTGGCATCAACGGTTCCGTTCGTCTCGACTCGTTGATAGCTTCCGGCATACAGCTCGACACCGTACGCCTCTCTTTCAGTTCCGACTCCGTGAAGACGCTGTTCGAGGGACAGGTGCGCAATAACCGCAATAATCCGCAATATGTGTTCGACGCCCGCTTCCGTGGAGCCTTCCACGAGCAGTCGCTCTATCTCGGCACGCGTGTCTTCGACGCCCGCAACCGACTCGGCGTGGCTTTAGGACTCAGAGCGCAGATGGAGCATAACGGCGTGCGCCTCACGCTCGGCGGCATCGACCCCGTGCTCGGATATAAGGAATTTAAGGTAAACAAGGGCAACTACATCTTCTTCGGCGACGACCAACGCCTGTCTGCCGACATGAAGCTGAGCGCCGACGACGGCATGGGCGTAAAGATTTATTCCAACGACAGTACTGAAGCCCTTCAGGACATCACCGTGGGTCTGACCCGCTTCGACCTTGCCAAGGTGCTGTCCGTCGTGCCCTACGCCCCGAACATCTCTGGAGTGATGAACGGCGACTTCCACGTCGTCAACAATCCCGGCGGCGACTTTACTGTATCGTCTTCCGTCAGCGTGGCGAAGATGTCATACGAGGGCTGTCCTATAGGCAACATCTCGTCCGAGTTCGTGTATATGCCTAAGGACGGCGGCCTCGAACACTATGTTGACGGCACGCTCTCCATGGACGGCAACGAGGTGTGTACGCTCAACGGTACGTACGACTCGCGTGGTGAGGGAATGCTCAACGCTCACATGGATATGTCGCGCACGCCGCTCAATCTCATGAACGGATTCATCCCCGACCGCATTATCGGTTTCAAGGGATATGCCCAGGGCAACGTCACCATAAAGGGAACGCTCTCCCGTCCGCAAGTCAACGGTGAGGTGTTCTTCGATTCTGCCTACGTTGTCAGCGAACCATACGGCGTTCAGATGAGGCTCTGCGACGATCCCGTCACCATCACCGACAGCCATCTGCAGTTCGAGAATTTCCAGATGTTCGCCACCAATGGCAGCCCGCTCACCCTATACGGATCATTCGACTTTGCCGACATGGACGCCATGCGACTCAACCTGCGCATGCGTGCTTCCAACTACCTTCTCATCGACTCGAAGGAGACGGCACGAAGCGAGGCTTACGGCAAGGCTTACGTTAACTTCCTCGGAGCCGTCAACGGTCGGCTTGACGCCCTGCGTATGCGAGGTCGTCTGGACGTGCTCGGCTCTACGGACATCACGTACATCCTGCGCGACTCGCCGCTCTCTTCGGACAACCGCCTCGAAGGACTTGTCACGTTCGTCGACTTCCGCCGACCCGAGCAGACCACCGTGCAGCGTCCGCCCATCAACGGACTCAACATGGACCTCACCGTCAGCATCGACGAAGGAGCGCACGTGCTCTGTGCACTTAACACCGACAAGTCTAACTACGTTGACATCATCGGTGGCGGCGACCTGCGCATGCTCTACGATGCTTCCGACGGGCTGAGCCTTTACGGACGCTATACGATAGGCAGCGGCGAGATGAAGTATTCGCTGCCAGTCATCCCGCTCAAGACGTTCAATATCAATGAGGGAGGATACGTTGAGTTCTTCGGCGACCCGATGAACCCGCGCCTTAACATCACCGCCACGGAGAGCACCAAGGCCACGGTCACAACGGACGGAGGATCAGGACGTAGCGTGGCGTTCGAGTGTGGCGTGGTACTCACGAAGACGCTTAACGATATGGGTCTGCAGTTTATCATCGACGCCCCTGACGACCAGCAGATTCACAATGAGCTGATGACCATGTCGGCGGAAAACCGCGGAAAGATAGCCGTGACGATGCTCACCACGGGCATGTATCTCTCCGACGGCAATCCCAACTCGCTCTCCGTGAACAGCGCCCTCAGCGCCTTCCTCAACTCGCAGATCAATGCCATATCGGGCAACGCCCTGCGCACCCTCGACCTCTCCTTCGGCATGGACAACACCATGCTCGGATCCGGTCAGATGCATACAGACTATTCCTTCAAGTTCGCCAAGCGATTCTGGAATAATCGTCTGCGCATCGTCATCGGTGGCAAGGTGTCGAGTGGAGCAGAGGTGGAGAACCAGAACGAGACATTCTTCGACAATGTCACCTTCGAGTATCGCCTCTCGGCTAACTCAAACAAGTATCTGAAGTTCTTCTACGACCGCGACTCCTATGACTGGCTCGAGGGCTACGTAGAGCAGTTCGGCGCTGGTTTTATGTGGCGCCGCAAGCTTCAGCACTTCAAGGACATCTTCCGCTTCAAGAAGGAGAAGAGCATCATCGACATGTTCCCCGTCGACACCACAAAGCAGAAACGACCTGCCACAGAAGTAAAATAATAATAAAGGAAAGACGATGAAACCATACAAGTATATATTTGCCATACTCGCACTTGCGCTCCTTGCAGCCTGCTCCACCACCACCTCGGTGCCGGAGGACGACCAGCTGTTCATCGGACTCAAGACCACCAAGTATGTCGACTATGAACCATCCGACCACTTCAATGCCACACGTGAGGAGGTGGAGGCAGCCCTTGCCACCGAGCCTAATGGCGCCTTTTTCGGCAGCAGTTCCATACGTCTGCTGCCATACCGCCTGTGGATATATAATGCCTTCTACGATTCGGACACACGCTTCTCCAAGTGGGTAAGGAAGACGTTCGGCAAGGCACCGGTGCTTATGAGTGGCGTCAATCCGAGGCTGCGTGCCCAGGTGGCCACCGAGCTGCTGCGTTCGCACGGCTATTTCGGCGGCTACGTAGGCTACGACGTCATCACGCAGAACAATCCCAAGAAGGCGAAGGTGGCATACACCGTCAATCTTGGCGAACTAAATATCATTGACACGCTCGACTATGTGAATTTCCCAAAGACGGCGCAGGCGCTTATCGACTCCACCCGTGCCGAGTCGCTGGTCAGGAAAGGCACGCCTTTCAACGTATCCACCCTTGACGCCGAGCGCACCCGTGTGTCGACGTTGCTCCGCAACAACGGCTACTTCTATTATCAGCCTGATTATGCCACGTATCTTGCCGACACCATTGCAGAGCCGGGTAGGGCACAGCTACGTCTGCATTATGCCGACAGCCTGCCCTCGCTCGTATCGCGCCAGTGGTATGTGGGACGCATCAACTTAGAGATGCGCCGCTCCGCCATGCAGCAGCTCAACGACACCGTACGTCGTCGCAACTACACGATGATTTATTCAGGCAAGCGTCCGCCTATACGCCGCTCCGCCATCACACGCGACCTGAAGTTGCGTCCGCGCCAGCTCTACAGCTACGCCAACTATCAGCAGTCCATCAATACGCTCACCGCCAAGGGACTCTTCTCGCGCGTTGACCTCTCCTTTGCGCCGCGCGACACCACTTCCACCTGCGACACCCTCGATATGACCATCAACTGCGTCTTCGACAAACCCTATGACATCTACCTCGAAACCAACGTCGTGGGCAAGACCACGGGACGTGTGGGTCCGGGCGTTATCCTCGGTCTTACCAAGCGCAATGCCTTCCGAGGAGGCGAGAAGTTGTCCGTAAACCTGAAGGGATCATACGAATGGCAGACCGGACACCGTGCCGACGGCACCAGCTCAAAGTTTAATTCGTACGAGTATGGTGCCGACGTAAACGTAGAGATACCGCGTCTGCTGTTCATCGACCGCTTCCTTAGCAAGATGCGTCACAAGCGTCGCCGTCAGGGCAAGGTGGTCAAGCCGTACTATTCCACCCCCAACACCCTCTTCAAGGCTTCCAGCAACGTGCTCAACCGTTCCGGATTCTTCAAGCGCCACATCGTCTCCGGCGAGCTTACCTACACCGTCCAGCCCAATGCCACCACGATGCACCAGTTCTCGCCGCTCATCCTCCAGTATGAGTATATGCGTGACCAGACCGACGCCTTCAAGGAAATCCTGAAGCAGAGTCCGTACCTCACCGTGTCGATGGCAGACCAGTTCGTGCCCAAGATGCGCTATACGTTCACGCTCCAGTCTCCCTCATCATACCGCAATCCCATCTATTGGCAGACCACGGTCAGTGAGGCGTCCAACATCCTCTCCCTTGGCTATATGGCTGCGGGACGTAAGTGGAGCGAGAAGGGCAAGAACATGTTTAAGAATCCCTACGCACAGTTCGTGAAGATAGAGACAGACCTGCGCAAGACATGGCAGGTGGCAGACCACGCCCAGCTCGTGGCGCACATCAATGGCGGCATCATCTGGTCGTACGGCAACTCCCAGAGTTCGCCTTACAGCGAGCAGTTCTATGTGGGTGGTGCCAACAGCATCCGTGCCTTCAATGTGCGCAGCATCGGACCGGGCCGCTATTACACCAATCAGTCGCGCCTTTCCTATCTGGACCAGACGGGCGACATAAAGCTGCAAGCCAACGTGGAGTTTCGTCCGCGCATCTTCGGCAATCTCTACGGAGCCGTCTTCCTCGATGCCGGCAACGTGTGGGCGCTGCGCGACGACGGCTATCGTGCAGGATCGAAGTTTAACATAAAGAACATATTCAAGGAAACGGCGTTAGGCACGGGCATCGGCGTGCGTTACGACCTCGACTTCTTCGTGCTGCGTCTCGACTGGGGCATCGGTCTGCACCTCCCCTACAAGAGCGGTTTCTATAATATGCCAAGCTTCGGCGACTCGCAGAGTCTGCATTTCGCCATCGGCTATCCGTTCTGACCCCCTATACAAACAAAGCAAAACAGGCTGTTACTCTTTGCAAAGTAACAGCCTGTTTTGCTTTCATTTCCTATTCGTTTTTAGAACATCTTCTCAGGATAAACGCCGTCGTCGGCAAGCTTCTGGAACTTAGCCACTACGTCCGGACGATCCTCAGGATATGTCACGCCGAACCACTTGCTTGTGGTGTCGAGCACCTCGCATGTAGCAGTGCCGTCGTGGATGAGCTTGTCCACCATCAATGGGATGAAGAACTCGCTCTTGAGGTTCTCCATGTTCTTCGGGTCAGAGAGGAACTCCTTGAAGTAAGCCTCGCTGTGCTGGAAGTAGTCAGGAGTGAAGCCCCAGAAGTTCATCGATACCGGAGTGGTGTCAGGGATAGCCACCCATGTCTCGCCGTCGTCAGCCAGATACTTCACCACGCCGTCGAAGCGCTGAATCTTGGTGCGCTCCACGACAGAAGTAAGGTGGTGGTGCTCGTCGTTCTCGCATACGCCACGGCTTACTGTGCCGCTCTCAGAAAGCGTGTTGCCGACGCGGAATCCCACCATGGCATACTTGCCGGTTGATCCCTCAGGCAGCTCGCTGAGCCACTTGCCCATCACGCGGAATGCGTCACGATCGTAGAAGTCGTCGCAGTTGAGCACGGCGAAAGGCTCGTTGATAACCTTGGCACCCATCATGAGAGCGTGGTTCGTACCCCAAGGCTTTGTGCGTCCCTCTGGGCATGTGAATCCTTCGGGGAGAGCGTCGATGCTCTGGAACACCAGCTCGCACGGGATGTGACCCTCATACTTAGAGAGCACGATACGACGGAAGTCGTCCTCAAAGTCCTTGCGGATTACGAAGACCAGCTTGCCGAAGCCAGCGTTGATGGCGTCGTAGATGCTGTAGTCCATGATGGTCTCGCCGTGAGGGCCGAGCTCGTCCAGCTGCTTGAGGCCGCCGTAACGGCTGCCCATTCCTGCTGCGAGGAGGAAAAGTGTTGGTTTCATATTTATTGATTTTTGTTTATATGATTATAAAGATATACAAAAGTAACAAATATCAACGGAATAATAGAAGCTTTGCCGTAAAAAATCATTACTTTCAGTTAACTTGAACGAATTTAAGATTCTTATTTCACTATATCCATCAGTGTCTCAAAGCTATCCACTTTACCATACTTCACGTTGGATGTAGATATTTGAGCAAAGAGTTTTTCAGCACAAGCTATCTTGCCCTTTTCTATTTCGCGCAGGTCCATGCTCGACATGGATCCTTTTGTCTCTGCCACAAAATATATGTGCTTCACCTCGCCTTCTTGGAACGCTATAGCCCAGTCTGGAGAGTAGTTGCCTACAGGTGTCGGGATATGGAATCCCTTTGGCAACTTGGCATATACCGCAACTTCCTTTGCCGTGTCAATTTTATCAACAAACTTTCGTTCTCCCTCGCTATCAGTAAACACATAATCCACGATACTTTTCTTGCCCTCGAAGGCACGGTCTATCGTTCCGTGTTTCTCCTGCGTGAAAATATCGCTATCGAACTTACCTTCTACTCTGTTGTAGCTGATATGCTCAACGATGATTGTGGCTTTCTGTTCCATAATCAAACGTGTTACCTTACGTATGAATTCTTCAGGGTTTGCCTTATACATGCAGAACTTCTGCGGACGTATCTTTGAAAGTATTGTTGCCACGGTCTTTCGGGTCAGTCGTGTGGCACTGCTTATTTTGCCCAACAAGTCATAACGAACATTGCTTACTATATCCGTTTTCAGCTTCTCTGTTGCACTTTCTTTCTGGCGCATCATATCGCCATGCTTCATGTCGTCCAGTGTAGCATTGTCCTTTTGCTCACCTCGTGTCACAACATAGCTCAGCTGGGTCACCTCCAGCTCTTTGTTTATTGCGCCTACCGCTTTTTCAATAAGTTCCTCGCTGTCGAAGCTTACCGTATAGGCATACTTATGATTGATACGTTGCCAAAGCTCCTGAAACTCCTTCTTCATGAAGTTGTCGTTGAGCTTGTTGTCGGGCGTTGTGGTCTTGCTGGCATCGTCAATCATGCCCTTCAATACGCTCGGGTCATAGATGCTCTGAACCAACTTCATCACCGAATTGCTCATTGGCTGCAACTCGTCGGCTAAAGGCAACAAGGTTTCTTCTGCACATGCCTTACGGAATGTTTCGGTCACTTCACCGTCTTTAGTGATATAGTTATTCATACGCAACTGGAAATAAATTTCCTGTGCGTCATTCTTTGTTATTGTGTACTTAGCTCCGTCATCGCAGGTAACAATCTTGCCGGTGAAGAAGTCAACATCTGCCTTTGTCGGACGGTCGTAGAGGTCTTGCCTGATGTCATGCTGCAAATCTGCCACAAAGGTTGCATAACCTTCGCTGGCAATTACGGTAAGTCGGTTCACCTTATGCACTTCTTCCGGAAGTGCATCATTGTCTTGGCGCACACCATATCTGTCTACGCAAAGGCGCAAGCCACGACCCACCTCCTGACGTTTCTGTGAAACGCTGTTCGACTGGCGCAGCGAACATATCTGGAACACGTTCGGATTGTCCCAACCCTCACGAAGAGCCGAATGTGAGAAGATGAAGCGCACTGGCTCGTCGAGGCTGAGCAGCCGTTCCTTGTTCTTTAAGATAAGGTCGTATGCAGAAATATCGTCGCTCTGGTCGCTGCCACGCTTCAATGCGCTGTTTATTGCATGGCCTTTCTTGTCTATAGAGAAATATCCTGCATGGGTGGCGTGGGCTGATATGCTTCCAAGATAAGACATATAGTCAGGGTCGAACATGTTCTGATTATTGTTCAGCTCCGCCATATACTCCTGCTCGAATATCTCACCGTATCGTCCCAACTGCTGATTGCCGTCTTCATCATACTTGCGGTAGTTTGCCACTTCATCCACGAAGAACAGCGAAAGGCACTTTATGCCACGCTTGAACAGGGCAGACTCCTTGCGGAAGTGTGCCTTGATGGTTTCGCGTATCTGTATGCGTGCCTTATGGTCGGCAGTGATATTTCCTTGAATATCCTTCACGTTTAGCGTTACGCCATTGCCGAATATCGCCTTGCCACGCAAAGGGTCTATCTCTGTCAACATATAGCCACGATACTGTTCCATTTCTCCAGAGAGATAATAGAGGTCGTCGCCTTCACCTACGTTCTTGTAGGCATGTTTGATATTTCCGCTCTTGCTCTGCACGTCTATCTCTAAACGCACCATCGGAGGTTCGTTCTTTGATAGTAAGACACTATCGAAATATATGTAGCTTTCCGTGCCTTTGAGGTTGCGAAGCTCGAAGCCCACCACCTCTATCTTCTTCACCAACTTCTGGTTGTAGGCATCCAACGCATCGAGCACATACACGGGGTTGTGGGTCTCTCGATGTGTGGCTGAATAGTTGAGCGTGAACAATGGGTTGAAGCGTGCCAACGCTGTCTGTGTGGCAGCACCACCCATCTTCTGTGGTTCGTCCAATATGATGATTGGGCGGTTGGCTGCTATCACGTCGATGGGTCGGCGTGAGCCAAACTCATCGCGTGGATCATATATGATACGGGCATACTTGTTTTTGGCACCTTCTTTCATTGATGTATTGAACGCCTGAGTGTTGATGATCATCACGGAGATGTCGGCACTCTGCGAGTAGGTGTCTATCTGATTGAGGTTGTCCGAATTATAAACGAAGTAGCGTGCCTTCTTGCCATAAAGTTCCATGAAGTGATCCTGGGTGATGTCGAAACTCTTCTTCACTCCTTCGCGTATGGCAATGCTGGGCACTACGACGATAAACTTTGTCCAACCGTAACGCTTGTTCAGCTCGAACATTGTCTTGATATAGACGTAGGTCTTACCAGTACCGGTTTCCATTTCTATATCGAGCTGGCAGGCTCCAAGGCGCTTTATCACTTCACTGCTGAGGTGGATGTTGTTCTGTGTCTGTATCTGATGGATGTTCTTCAGCAGCTCATCTTCAGAAAGCACTATCTCACCGTTCTTGTAGCCTGTGTCATACTCGCTGAATCCGATGCCTTTTTGCTCTATGCGCTTGCCGTTGCTTATCACGTACACCTTTCCCTTGTCCATCTTGTAGTCCAAGAGTCCCTGGTTGGGTTGTCCGTTAAAGATGTCGACGGTGCTTTCCACGGCATCGGTCTGATATTGTTGTATCTTGAATTGCAGTTTCATTCCTTACAGGATTTTTGTTGTGGTGTTAGGTGCGTATGTCTTGAAAATCTGCTCGAAGTTGGTTGCCGTGGCATCATTCGCCAAGCTGGTGTCGCGCAGCACGGCATACGTCGGCTGCATCTTCGCAATAGCTGTCACCACCTCGTCGGATACTTCTTGATCGAAGCAAGCAACAAGATAGCCGTCGGCTACATTATATATAGTCTTGCCATCCACCACACTCTCTTCTATTTTGCTGTCGAGGGTTGCACCGAGCTCCAACATCACTTGGAACAGAAGATCTTCGCTTGTGCGGTCGTCCTTTACGTTGTCTACATATCTAAACAATTCCAGTTGTGATGTCTCCTTCGGTGAATAGAACACATCTTTCATGTTGCTGCTGTCGAGCTTCAAAACACGGAAACCGGTGTCGAGGTGCTGTGTTGTGAGCGGAGAGTCTGTCTTAATCTTGGCACCTGCACGACGGATGCGCTCTTTGCCGATTTCGCAGATGTTCTTGTAACCAGCTTTATAGGCTTCGCTTTTCTCATCGGTCAGTTCGGGGAGCTGAACCATGATGAACTTGCGGTTGCCGCCGTCCTCGGCGTTGAGCTGCATAACGGCGTGGGCGGTGGTGGCGGAGCCGGAAAAGAAGTCGAGGATGATGGAATCTTTTCTATTATCGGTTACTAATTTACAGCATCGATATATAGTTCCTATTGGCTTTGGTTTAGGAAATATTCTCTTATCAAATCCTAAATCAACAAACTGCTCAGTGCCCCTTTCACTATTGACATCTTTAAATGTCCATGAAGATGTTGGCTTGACAAGGGATCTACCTTCCAAATAATCCTTTTGCATAACCCCCCAAATTTTTCGTGTAGGCATATATTTGGGAATCAAATCACCAATTCGTTCTTGAGCAGTCTCAATTCCCCATCTCCAATTTCCTTCTTTGCCATCCTCTCTTTGGGGCTTTATGCAAATGTACCCAGTTAAAGATTGCTCAATTTTTGTTGGATAGAAATCTCCTGTAGTTTCATTATATAGGAAATAATAAAAAAGATTTGGTCGGTCTTCTCTTAAGTCATTTTCTCCAGTTTTACGGAGGTCTATTTCTCGATACTTTTTCTGATTTTCATCAATTTTATTATATCGTTTAATAATTTCTTCAGTAGGTTCAAAACCATACCATTCTACTTTCTCTATATTTTTAGAATATGCTAGTATATATTCATGTGCAGTAGCAACATATTTATCATCAGAGCGCCCTTTAGGGTTATTACTATTAGCAATAATTCCTAAGCAATTGCTTTCTCCAAATATTTCATCACACACCTTCCTCAGGTTCTCAACCTCATGGTCATCTATCGAGATAAATATCACACCATCCTCCGTCAGAAAGTCCCTTGCCACTTTCAGTCGTGGATAAATCATATTCAGCCAATCGGTGTGGAAGCGTCCGTTGCTCTCGGTATTCGTAACCAGACGGTTGCCCTGCTCGTCAAACTGTCCTGAGTTGGCGAGATATTCGGAAGCCGACTCTGCAAGGTCGTCATTATAAACAAAGTCGTTGCCGGTGTTGTAAGGCGGGTCGATGTAAATCATCTTCACCTTATGGAGATAGGTTTCCTTAAGGCATTTCAGCACATCGAGGTTATCGCCCTCGATGTACAGGTTTTGTGTGGTGTCGAAGTTCACGCTCTCCTCCGGACAGGGGCGCAGCGTGGCGTTGATGGGCGCATTGGCAGCAAGGATAGCCTTGCGCTTGTCAGGCCAAGTAAACTGATAGCGCTCTTCGTTGCCTTCTACAATATCAGAAGACAGCAGCTGGCGCAATTTATCAAAATCAATGGAGCGTTTCACCCCCCCCATTTGGTCGTTAACTTCCGTGATGCACTCGGGGAACAGCTCAGCAATTCGGCTGATATTGTCCTGCACACCATCGGCGGTCTGCATTTTCAGTTTCTCCATATTCTTAAAGTATTTCGTTCTCTTATTGATTCAGTTTCGCTTTCATTTTCACCAGTCTTTGGTGTATCTTCTCTTTCTTCAGCACCATACGGAACACTGTAATGTTCATATATTGAGCATTATAAAATTATCTAATTATTCTTCATTACCATGTTGCGACAAAAAAAACGCTTTTGTTTTTCTATCTCACGCTGCAACTCCTCTTCAGTGGGCATAAAAGCCATGTATTTGGCTGCAAATAGCTGCTCACTTTCATGTAAGACAGAATATTTAGCTATTGTCTTGTCAGTTTCTGCGCAAAGCAGAATTCCAATTGTAGGATTATCATCATTTCCCTTAACAAGATCATCGAACATCCTAACATACATATCCAATTGTCCTACATCCTGATGTGTCAGTGTGTGCGTCTTGAGTTCAAACAGAACAAAACGCTTAATACGGAAGTTATAGAATACAAGGTCTATATAGAAGTCCGCAGTATCTGTCTTTATATGTTTTTGGCGGTCAACAAAAGCAAAGCCTCTGCCAAGTTCCAAGATAAACTGCTGCAGATTATCTATTAAAGCCTGTTCTAACTGTGATTCATCAAACTTAGTATCTTTTCTGAACCCCATAAATTCTGCAATCATTGGATTTTTAATGTATTCCATAGGATCGCTATCATGATAGGGCGCAACCGCTTTTGAATCCTTTATATTTGAATTTTCACGTTGCGCAGCCAAACGGCGTTCAAAGTATTGAGACGAAATATTACGATCAAGCGTTGTAGTGCTCCACATCTCTTCTGACGCATTTTTCAGATACCACATTCTTGCTTCCGGATTTACTACAGATAATAGGCGTCTAATATGTGTCCAATTTAAATTGTGTACGAACTCGTACACTTTTTCAAAATCAGGAAACTGAATATAGAATTTACGATAATGCTGAAGATTGCGTTTATTGTAATTGTTCCCAAATATGGGCATTAGCTTTTCAGCAAGTTCTGCTATTAAATGTGTACCATATTTTGCACGTTCCTCTCCTTGTTGTTCTTCTTCAACAATTCGCTTGCCAATATTCCAATAAGTGGTTATCGCCACCTGCCCTGCTGCCGAATAGGCTTGATATCTTCCTTGTTCTATTATTTTGCGGATATCATTTATAACACCGCTATTATTCATTATATCATTCATAATACTATCTCCTGTTTAATTAATTCATTTCATTCTGCCACCTGCTTCTTCAAGGCTCTGCCTCATATAGTTCTTATAGGCTTCTTTCTTTTTCATAAATAATGATTCTATTTGATGATTAAGAACGTTATCAACTCGAAATAATCAAGCCCTTTTATATCACCTCGCAGAGCAGTTGTTTCTCCTACAGAGTACAGGCTGTCGATGTCGCTTTCTTCCTTCACGCTCACAATGCTGTCGATGGCACCGTGCAGCAAGTCGCTGTATTTGCGCATGTCGCGGCCGTCCTTCGTCTCCTTGTTGAGGGCTGCGCAGAGCGTGCGGTCATACTCCTGCTTGCCCTTGCACACACGCGCTGGCTGTTGTCTGCTACATGCAGAAAACCGCCCATAATGTCGCCTGTGGAATTGCTCTTAAAACGCACTTTGCGCTTTATCCATTCTGCACACTCATGGAAAATGAAGCTGCAGCTACACAAATACGACTGTGCGCAGACAACCGTGTCTTTAGGTCGTCTACTACTCGTTCATTAATGTTATTTATCTGTTTAGGAAGCTCCATTTCCATATTTAAGGTGTGTCTTTTTATTATAAATAGCTCTTGTTTGACTGAATAGAATATTATGCAAAGATAATCTTTTAACGGCATTTAATTATATTCTCAAGCTTAAATAATCTAAAAAATCTCAGCACACGTCTTCATGTCCGGCATGCAAATATCGTACAAAGAGAGTAAAAACATGTTACAAAATAAAAATTGATTCTAGAGATTTAGATTGCTGTTTTTATGGTGTTTTGCTGTGAAAACAGCACCGATGTTTAACGATAGCGCTACTTTTACACTACAATAGTGCCACTATTAGAGTGTAAAAGTGGCGCTATTGCATGATAAAAGTGGCACTATTGGGGTGTAAAAGTGGCGCTATTGCAGCAAAAATAGGCTTCTTGCTGCTTCTTTTTTTTTGCACACTTTCCTTACAAACCTTCTAATCCATTGTGTATAAATCGTTTATCCTTGCACGTTCAAAACTCAAGAATTTCGCACCAAAGATTTCTTAGTGCGCTCAGCTCATAGTATTAGCATCAGAAATGCAAATATTGTGTCGGACGGCAAGGCTTCCGAATAAGGAGTTTTGAATTTTGAATTACAGCAGACAAGGCAAACCTAGGAGGCTATGGCGTCCCGCCGTAGCCACGCACCCACCCATAGCAGAATAACAACCACGCAGCTGTGGGATAAGCATCACCTCTTCCTCTCTTGGTTCCGCAAAGCGGGACTGACTATCATCCTCAACATCATACGGGAAGTGTCAGTCCCCCTTCGGGGAACTATATATAGGTGGAGGTATCTCATGTACCCACAGCTGCGCTGCTTCGCAGCTTGCAGTGGGGTTCTGATGGTAGGTCCCGCTCTGCGGAACCTGTAGCTCATACTCAATCAGCTTGCTGTTCGTGGGTGCGTGGCTACGGCGAGACGCCATAGCCTCCTATGTTTGTCACGTTCCCTAATAACATGTCTTCCTGTCTTCTTGTCTAAAAAAAACATGTCTTCCTGTCTAACTTAGGAGGCTATTGTGGGATGCCATAGCCTCCTACGATTACCGTTTTCTTCTTACCGGTTTTTTGACAGTCCGCTTCACCTGTTTTTTCTCGTGTCCCGGCATGTCCTTCAGTATTGTCGCCTTTATGATTCTGACGTCCTCGACGGGTCTGTCATATTCGTCGCGTTTCACGTTCTGAATCTTCTCCACCACGTCCATGCCCTCAGTCACTTCTCCGAAGACCGTGTAGGCTCCGTCCAGGTGAGGCGTTCCGCCGATGGTGCGGTAAGTCTCCTCCATTTCCTTCGTCATCGTAAGGCTGTCGCCGAAGAGCTTCTGCAGGTTCTTGCGTCCGCGCTCCAGTCCCTTGTCGTCCTGCTTCTTGCCAATGACAATATAGAACTGCGAGCTGCTCGACTCGTGCATGGGATTGACGATGTCAGGTTCGCGTGCTGCAGCCAGCGTGCCGCGCTTGTGGAAAATCTGCGGCAGGCGTATTTCGGCAGGGATGTTATAGTCGAGCGACTGTTCGCCGAGTCTTGCTCCTTTGGGTGCATTCTTGCTGGACGGGTCGCCAGCCTGAATCATAAAGTCGGGGATGACACGATGGAAGAGCAGCGAATCGTAGAAATGGTATTCGCGGATAAGCTTCAGAAAGTTGTCGCGGTGCTGCGGTGTCTCGTTGTAGAGTTGGATGCGGATGTTGCCCATCGTCGTCTCAATCAGCACCTCAGGACGTTCTCCCGGTTTGACGATAGCGGGTGCGTGAGTGGCAGCCGACGTTGTCTTTCTTTGTTGTGCGCCAGCCGTTATTGCCACGAGCAAGAGAAGCAGCGCCATGATTCTGAGAATTTTCATAAGATAGGTATGTTGTTGGTTGTTGGTTAGTGATTGTTGATGCACCATGAGAAAGCCCTTGCCGTGCGTTCCGCCTCCTGTCCGAAGTGACCGCCGGGATTCCATTCCAGGGTGGTGTGTTCCTCGTCCAAGAGCTCGCCGAGCAAGCGGTGTTCCGTGCGCACGCAGTCGCCGATGCGGCACATCCGTTGGTTGCGGCAATGCTCCTCGCGGTCGCCGAGACTGAGATATGCTGCCTGAGCGTTTAAGGCATTGGCGGCAGCATATTCTGTCCAGTGCTTTATCCACAGCGACGGCGAAGCGGCAGCCACAGCGCTGAAGAGCTTCGTCTCCCTTGCCGCCCACAGCGCGAAGAGTCCGCCAAGCGAATAGCCTCCGATGATGCACGGCAGCTGACCGTAGCGCTCCCTCATCCAAGGCAGCAGCACGTTTCCGACGTAATGCAGGGTGTCGTGGGCGTGCTGTCCCACCTCTTCGTCCCTTGCCACAGCCTCGTCGTGCCAAGGCATAAGGTCGTGTGCCCACTCCTGGCATTCGAAAGCCGCTATGACGAATCCGTGTCTGCTGTCGGCTTCGATGGTTTCCATCTCGCGCCAGATGCCCTCGTTCTTCTCCTCATGACGCGCAGTCGGCTGGACGAGGAGAAAGGCAGGAGCGGCATGTGAAGTATGGAGCTTGCATCTCCGTTGCCCTATGTAAGTGATGTCTGTTGGCATATATCGTTATGTTCTTATTTAGGTGACAAGACAAAGTTAAGCATAATTATCCTAATAGAAGCACAAAAGTGGCTTACTTATTTGTTTATTTAATGATTGTATTGTTGCGTTTTCTGCAATATATTGTGTATATTTGCGGTTCGGAATAAATTATCAAGAAATATGGAATTATACATAATCCTTGCCCTTGTGGCAGTCTTTGCTATGCTCTTTGTCGGTTATTGGCTTGGAGGCAAGGTGAAGACTGGGGCAGCGTCGCAGATGGTGGAGAACCTGCAAGCACAACTGGCACAGCACATTGAGAATGAGAAGCGACTGGAGCAGACCGTGCAGGCGCAGACGGCGCAGATGGCAAGCCTGACGTCGGAGCGCGACGTGCAGAAGGCGCATACCGAAAACTATTGCCGACAGCTTGCTGAGCAGAAAGAGAATGCAGAGAGACAGCTTGCGGATCAGAAGGCAGAGTTTGAGAGGCAGTTGTCGGATCAGAAGGCAGCTGCTGCAGAGGCTGCCCAGCTGGAGGCAAAGCATAATGAGGAGACGCTTGCCGATATGCGCAAGGCGTACGACGAGCAGCTGAAGATGCTACGTCAGATGAATAAGGAGCAGGTGGAGAGCCAGCTGCAGCTTATCAAGGACCAGATGCTCACCACTTCCGAGGAGGTGCTGAAGCGTCGTCAGGAGGAACTTGGCGAGCGAAACAAGGAGCAGGTGTCGAAGATAATCGACCCACTGCAGCAGAGTCTGCGTGACATGCAGGAGGCTTTCGACAAGACCAAGGAGCAGCAGAGCGAGGCTCTCACACGACTGGACGAGACCATCAAGATAAACATGCAGAAGAGTGTTGCCCTTGGTGAGACTGCCGACAGACTGACTCGCGCACTGACGGGAGAAGTGAAGGTGCAGGGCAACTTCGGTGAGCTGAAGCTGAAGCAGCTCCTTGAAGACCTGGAACTGAAGGAGGGCGAGCAGTTTGACACGCAGGCAACGCTCAAGGACAAGGCTGGAAAGGCGGTGAAGGGCGATGACGGCAAGGGAATGATACCCGACTTCATTCTGCACTTCCCGAACAACCGCCACGTGGTGGTGGACTCGAAGATGTCGCTCACCGACTACGAACGATACATGAACGCTGAGGACGGCACGCCCGAGAAGAGCGACTATCTGAAAGCACACATCGCCAGCGTCAGAGCACAGGTGAAGCGCCTTGCCCGCAAGGACTATGTCAGGTATCTGCCCGAGGGATACAACCGTCTGAACTTCGCCATAATGTACGTGCCCGTGGAGGGCGCTCTTAACCTCGCGCTCCTTAACGACAGCACGCTTTGGCGCGACGCTTACGACCAGGGAGTGATGATTCTGGGACCGCAGACCATGTATATGAATTTGCGCGTGCTGGAGATGATGTGGACGCAGGTGCGACAGCTGAAGAACCAGCAGGCGATGATGGACGCCGCCAACACCGTCATCGACCGTGTGCAGGACTTCGGTATAAGGTTTATGGACGTGGAGTCGAGCATGAACGACGCCGTAAAGAAAATCACCCGACTGAAGATAACCACCGCAGACAGCGGTGCAAGCATCATAACCGCGGCACGCAACCTCCTCAAGGCAGGAGCCAAGGAGAACAAGAAAAAGAAGTCGCTCGCCGATATGGACGACTCGATGTTCATAGAGACGGACGCCACTACCATGCTGCCCGAAACAAATACAGTAACAACGCCACAAGATGAATCAACCCAATAATGACCTCAACGAGCAGGCGCGTCTTGCGTGGGAGATAATAGAGACCACCAACACCAACCTCTTCCTTACCGGTAAGGCAGGAACCGGAAAGACCACCTTCCTCCGACGCCTCAAGAACGAGTCGTCGAAGCGCATCGTGGTGGTGGCGCCGACCGGCATTGCTGCCATCAACGCCGAGGGAGTGACCATCCATTCCTTCTTCCAGCTCTCCTTCGCCCCGTTCATCCCCAATGCGCAGTATAAGCTCAAGGAACAGCAATATAAGTTTTCGAGACAGAAGATACGCGTCATCCAGTCCATTGACACGCTTGTCATAGACGAGATTTCGATGGTGCGTGCCGACCTGCTTGACGCTGTGGACGCCGTGCTTCGCCGCTTCCGCAAGAACCAGATGCCGTTCGGCGGCGTTCAGATGGTCATGATTGGCGACCTCGGACAGCTGGCTCCCGTGGCAAAGGACGACGAGTGGCAGATGCTGTCACATTATTATGATACGCCATACTTCTTCTCCTCGCTTGCGCTTCGCCAGACGCGCTATGCCATAGTGGAACTGAAGAAGGTGTATCGTCAGAGCGACGCACGCTTCCTCGAACTCCTCAACAAGGTGAGAGACAATCGTGCGGACGACGCCGTGCTGCAGGCGCTCAACTCTCGCTACATACGCGGATTCGAGCCAAAGACGGAAGACGGATACATACGTCTGACCACACATAACTATCAGGCGCAGAAGGAGAACGACCGTCAGATGGCTTTGCTCCCCGGCGAGGAATATACGTACAATGCCGAGGTGAAAGGCAAGTTCCCTGACATGCTCTTCCCAACGGAGGAGACGTTGACGCTGAAGGAAGGTGCGCAGGTGATGTTCGTCAAGAACGACTCGTCGCAGGACAAGGCTTTCTATAACGGCATGCTCGGAACCGTGGAGCGTATTGACAACCAAGGCTTCTCGGTCCGCACACGCGACAACGGAACCGTCATCAACGTGGGCATGGAGCAGTGGGACAATACGCGCTACGTCATTGACGAGCGCACCAACGAGATAACGGAGGAGGTGGACGGCACGTTCCGTCAGTATCCAGTGAAGTTGGCTTGGGCGATTACGGTGCACAAGAGCCAGGGACTGACCTTCGACCATGCCGTCATCGACGTGCAGCGTGCCTTCACGCATGGTCAGACATACGTGGCGCTCAGCCGATGCCGCACGCTCGAAGGACTGGTGCTCAGCGCTCCGCTCCCTCACAGCGCCATCATCCGTGACGGTGCCGTGGACGAATACGCCACACACGCCATAGAGCATACGCCGACGCCGGAACAGATAGGCACGTTGCAGCGCGACTATTTTCTTTCCATCGTGAACGAACTGTACGACTTCCGTCCGCTCATGGACATCTTCGGTCGTGTGCTCGACCTGCTGTCGGGCCACTTCAAGCGCTCCTATCCCAAGCTCATCATGGAGTATAAGCTTAACGCCGACACCATACGCACGAAGCTCATGGACGTGGCAGAGAGGTTCCGCATACAGTACAGCCAGATGGTATTCCAAACGGCTGACTATCAGAATGACGAACATCTTCAGGAACGCCTCCGCAAAGGATCTACTTACTTTGCGCGTACCATCTCCGGCGTGGAGGAACTCATTCGCAAGACCTCCGTCAAGACCGACAGTCAAGAGGTGAAGAAGCGCTGGTCAGAACTCTTCCCCACGCTAAAGGAGACCGTGATGCAGAAGCGTGCGCTGCTGAAAGTGGTGAGCGACGAAGGCTTCGCCATCACCTCTTACCTGAAGCGCAGATCAGCCGTGCTGGCAGGAAAGACCGGCGCAGAAACAAAGAAACGATAATAACATTAAGGATAACAAAAAAGAAAAAGATATGATTAAAGCACTGTTTTTCGATGTGGACGGAACGCTCGTCAGCTTCAATACGCACGACGTACCAGAGTCGACCCGCGAGGCGCTGCGCCTTGCACATGAAAGCGGCGTAAAGATATTCACGGCTACGGGACGTCCCCGCCAGCTGCTCAATAACGTGGCTCCAATAGAGCATCTGATGGGCGGATATATCCTTGCCACCGGTGCCATGTGTACGTACGGTGACGAGACGGTACGCGAGGATGTCATTCCGCGTGAAGAGGCAGAGACCGTCATACGCTACTGTGAGGAACACGGACTGCCAGCCGTTGTGGTGGGCACGAAGGACATACAGATTGTGAATCGCAATGATGACGTCAACCACGTGTTCTATGATATGCTTAAAGTGACGTACGACAAGTTTGATGTGCCCCTTGCAGATGTCATTGATCAGGGCATCCTTCAGATCACTCCCTTCCTCACCGAAGAGGAGGAGCGCAAGGTGTTGCCCGAACTCCCTGGATGTAACTCCGCCCGATGGTATCCCGCCTTTTGCGACATCACCTCGGCAAAGGCAGACAAGGCAAACGGCATACGTGCCATTGCCGACCGCCTCGGCATCGACATCTCGGAGACGATGGCATTCGGCGACGGAGGCAACGACGAGTCGATGCTCCGTGCGGCAGGAGTGGGTGTGGCGATGGGCAATGCCCTCGACAGCGTAAAGGCACATGCCGACTATGTGACGACGGACGTAGACAATGACGGAGTGTGGAACGCGCTGAAACATTTCGGCATAATCTGACCAAAACATCAGATAGAGGAATTATTCTTATAAGTTAACATGCATTACTCATCACCAATTCAAAAAAAATGAGTAAGTTTGCAGCAGAATACGACTAAAAGCATTAATAATGGATATTACCGAAAGATTTTTAAACTACACACAGTTCGACACACAGTCGAGTGAAGATTCAGAAACAGTACCGAGCACTTCCAAGCAGCTCGTCTTCGCCAAGTATCTGAAAGAGGAGCTTGAGCGCGAAGGTCTGAGCGATGTGGAGATGGACGAGCAGGGCTATATCTACGCCACGCTGAAAGCCAACGTGAAGAAGGACATCCCGACCATCGGTTTCATCGCGCATTACGACACGTCTCCTGACTGCAGCGGCGCCAACATCAAGCCACGCATCGTCAAGAACTATGACGGTGGCGACATCGTGCTCTCTGAGGGCATCGTCTCAAGCCCGGCTAAGTTCCCAGAGCTGAAGGCACATGTAGGTGAGGACATCATCGTGACCGACGGCACCACACTCCTTGGCGCTGACGACAAGGCTGGCGTAGCAGAGATAGTTCAGGCTATGTGCTGGCTCCGCGACCATGACGAGGTGAAGCACGGCGACATCCGCGTGGCTTTCAATCCTGACGAGGAAATCGGTATGGGCGCTCACCACTTCGACGTGGAGAAGTTCGGCTGCCAGTGGGCTTACACTATGGACGGCGGCGACCTCGGCGAGCTGGAGTATGAGAACTTTAATGCTGCAGGAGCCAAGGTGCACTTCAAGGGCGTAAGCGTACATACAGGATATGCCAAGGGCAAGATGGTGAACGCATCGCGCCTCGCACTGGAGTTTGCCAACATGATACCGGCTGCAGAGACACCTGAGGAGACCGAAGGCTATGAGGGCTTCTATCATCTCCTCGGCATCACGTCATGCTGCGAGAAAGCCACTCTCTCATACATCATCCGCGACCACGACCGTCAGAAGTTTGAGGACCGCAAGGACTTCATCGAGGACTGCGTGAAGAAGATGAACGAGAAGTGGGGTGAGGGCACGGTAAGCGTGGACCTCAAGGACCAGTATTACAACATGAAGGAGAAGATTGATCCCAACATGCACGTCATCGACATCGTGTTGAAGGCGATGCAGGAGAACGGTGTGGCTCCGAAGGTGATGCCCATCCGTGGCGGCACGGACGGAGCACAGCTCTCATTCAAGGGTCTGCCATGCCCGAACATCTTCGCCGGCGGCTGCAACTTCCACGGACCTCACGAGTTTGTCAGCGTGCAGGCAATGGAGAAAGCCATGCAGGTGGTAATAAAGATATGTGAGATTACGGCTCACTTTAACGACTAAATACTTAAAGCATACAAAGAAGCGGAGGCTGGAAACCTCCGCTATTTTTATACCCTTATTTCGTTGTTGCCGCTGATTTGCAACAAAATTATAGGGATGTTGCCCCTGATTTCAAACAAAAATACGTGGATGTTGCCCCTGATTTCAAA
>ERZ1026862.454-NODE-454-length-27240-cov-69.197903_pt1 | contig 27240 bp, 19 predicted proteins | sample MGYA00380161_ERZ1026862 | MGnify/ENA primary metagenome ERZ1026862 (study PRJEB33269, sample SAMEA4719797) | human gut metagenome | biome: human-associated habitat; feature: organic feature; material: feces | place: Cameroon | collected 2013-10 ... | reverse complement strand
GAGAAGGAACGGTATTTTACCTATACACTCTATCTTATCTTCCGTATTGCCAGCTGCTATATTACCTATATAGAGAAAGAACAAAGCTATGGTCGTCTCGACTGCTGTGTGGAAACATCGGAGCATGTCTATATCTTCGAGTTCAAACTTGATGGTTCAGCAGAGGCAGCTTTGAAGCAGATAGATGATATGGGATACGCCAAGGAGTTCTTGGCTTCGGAAAAGATAATACATAAAATTGGTGTAAATATCTCGTCGGAGACAGGAACTGTTGGTGATTGGAAAGTGGAAGAAGAGAAATGAAGAAATAATTAGAAAAAATGATTGAAAGATTCAAACTCTTGCTCCAGGAGATGAACCGGGGCATTTATGAGAAGGAGACGGAGATATCGCTCTCGCTCCTGGCTGCTCTGGCAGGTGAGAGTATCATCCTGCTGGGACCTCCGGGTGTGGCAAAGAGTATGGTGGCCAGACAGTTGAAGACGGCATTCAGGGAGGCTCAGAGCTTTGAGTATCTGATGTCGCGATTCTCTACACCCGATGAAATCTTCGGTCCGGTGAGCATTCAGAAACTGAAGACTTCGGATACTTACGAGCGTGCGGTGGAGGGTTATCTGCCTACTGCCGATGTGGTTTTCCTGGATGAAATCTGGAAGGCGGGACCTGCTATCCAGAACACACTCCTTACGGTGATTAACGAGAAAATCTTCAGAAACGGCAATCGGGAAATGCATCTTCCTCTGAAACTTCTCGTGGCTGCAAGCAATGAGTTGCCGGCTAAGGGAGAAGGACTGGAGGCGCTCTGGGACCGATTCGTCATCAGAATAGAGAGTAGACCGATAAAACTGGAGAAGAATTTCCGGGCGATGCTCTTGGAAGTGAAGAGTGAAGAACGAGGAGTGAAAAAACAAAGTTCGGCGGCCGAAGGAAAAGCGAATTCAAATGCTATTACTGCTGAGGAGTATGCAGAATGGACGGAGCGTATCGATAAGATTGGCGTGAAAATCGAGGTGCTTGATGCAATTTCCGCCATCCGTAAATCTCTGAGAGCCGTGAATGTGGATGAGGCTGCCGAGCGCAGAAACATCTATGTGAGTGACCGAAGATGGAAGAATATCGTCCGCCTGCTTCGCACTTCTGCCTTCATGCAGGATAGGGAAGAGGTGGATATCTGCGATTTGCTTCCTATCTACCATTGTCTGTGGCAGGAGCCGGAAGAGCGGGATGCTATCCGAAACATCGTGATCCGTGCCCTCTTTTCTCCTTTTGCAGACAAACTCGTGGAGATGAAGAATGCGCTTGCTGAGGATATTAAGTATCATCGTGTCCGCAGAAATCCGGAGGATGGCAGGGATTACGAGGGAGAGATAGAAACCCTTTCGGATGGCTTGACCTCGCTGGAAAAGCAGTTGGGCGAGAATCTCTTCGCATCTGCTGATGATAAGGCGGAAATATCGGCTTATCTCCGTGATTTCTATAAGGAGTTGGCATTTACCCGTCAGGATACGATGAAGCTTTATGAGGTTTAATCGCCTCCTATTACATTATTATATATAGAAGAATCTAAACATGATGAATGAACAGAAAATATTGACTCCAGAGTTGGAGGCGCGTGTTCACCAGACTGTGGATAACTTTATGCAGGGCTATGGCTGCTGCCAGTCGGTAGTGGCTGCCTTTGCCGATTTGTATGGTCTTGATGATGAGATGGCGAAGCGCATTGGTGCCGGCTTCGGTGGTGGAGTAGGCAGAATGAGAATGATGTGCGGAGCCGTTTCGGGCATCGTGGTGCTCGTTGGCTTGGATTGCGGACAGACCGAGGGGGATGACCGTGAGGGCAAGTCGGCATGCTATAAGGTGGTGCAGGATTTGCTCGCCAAATCGAAGGAGCAGAACGGCAGCATCATCTGTGCCGAGATTCTGGGCTTGAAGGGCCATGAGAAGGCGCAATCCAGCTATGTGGCTTCGGCAAGAACAGCAGAATATTACAAGACCCGTCCTTGCGCTGCCAAAGTAGAGAGTGCTGCAAGAATTTTCGCAGAATATCTGATGGAGAAAAAATAAGGATTTACTCCTATGAAATACCAGAATAACAAGGACTTGGCGGAGGCGCAGTATTATCTGAAAATGTTGGATGACTTCTGCAAGTCGGGGCAGGTGAAGATTCCTGATCCGACAGGCACCGCCATGCCTTGGAATTTGAAGGAAGATCCGCTGAAGGATTATCTCATTCATCTCTTTACCCTGAAAGTAACCATAGCAGAAACTGGCGAGGAGGTGCAGAAATTCGTGCGCCAGGTGGTGAACAGCAAAATCAAGAGCAAGGTTTTCTATGATAGTGTGGGAAAGTTTATCGTGGAATGCGTCCATCACATGCGATTCCAGCGCCAGCGTGCCTGGACCGAGAGTCATCGGGCAGATGATGTGCTCGATTGGGCTCCCTTCAAGCGGATGGATGAACAGGTGTGGCTCCCTTTGCTCGACCAGCTGGAACAGGAACATGCTGAAGATGGGTTCGATAAACCTTTCTTCCTTAAACTGATGACTGGAGACGGGGCTTCGAAACCCGAAAACTGGGAACGGCTGGTAAGAGACTGGAAGGTCTGCATCGAACATCAGGTATTGAACAAGTTGAAGGACTTTATCTCGCTCCGTCAGAACAACTTCGAAACAGGCCTGGTGCGCATGATGGACCAGATAACCCGCAACATGAAGACGAAGGGCGTTTCGGAACAGCGCGCCGTACAAGCCTGGGAACTGATGACGAACGGATGGACTGAAACGGAGTTTGAACGCCGTCTGAACCAGGTGAAGATTCAGGATAAATACCCCGAAATCAAGGAAATTGTGGCAAAGATGGGACGAGTAGCCGATGCCAACGGCAAAGACCGGCTCACCATCGCATCGGGCGTAGAGATGAAGATGGAGCATTCAGCGGGTAGCGATATCGAGGGCATTACCGTGGGCGATGATCTCAACTCCCTTCTCCCGCTCGAACTGGCACAGTACAGCGATGAGGATATGGAGGGACTTTTTATATATAAGTATCGCACGCGAAGACTCCAGACCTTCCGTTATAAGAGCGAAATGTCGAAACCATCCCGCAAACTCGGCTTTACCCATGCCTCCCGCAAGGGTCCGATGATTGTCTGTCTGGACACCTCAGCCAGTATGTATGGCACGCCTGAAAGGATATCCTCAACACTCATCTCTCTGCTGGAAGAGACGGCAGAAGATTTGGAGCGTGACTGCTTCCTGATAGATTTCTCCGTCAGTACCCGTGCCATCGACCTGATGGCGAAGCGGAAGGCAGAGCGGTTGAAGAGAATCGGAATCACTATGATGGAATCAGCCGAAGCAGATGCAGTTCCGTCCGACGGAGACGGACAGGCGCATACCGGACGGGGCATCCGTCGCCAGCCAACGACAACCCACCTTCCATTTATCGGCGGCGGAACTTCGGCAAAGAAGATGATGAACCAGATGTTCGAACTTCTCGACAACGACGGTCTTCATTACGTGAATGCCGATGTGCTTTGGATAACCGACTTTCTGATTCCCGATCCGCCACAGCAGCTGTTGTCCCGATTCCGGGAATACAAGGAGACGGGTACCCGATTCTATGGCATCCGCATCGTGCGTGATGATGACAAGGAGCCGAACCTCTGGAAGGAGTACTTCAATCAGATTTATACCATCCGGTACCGCCCGCTGCGAAGATATTAAAGAAGATGTTAAGGCAGAAAAGGGGTATCAGATGATAATAGAGACATGTATGAAATGTATCAAGAACTTTATCATATGTTACATTTGGCGCAGAATTTCGGTTTTGCGCCATTTTTTTGAATTAAAAATTCCTTAAAACGCTTGTTGATACAAAATATATTTGTACCTTTGTGCTCGGAACAATGAATCATTGTCAACCGAACAAACTCGAAAAAATCAAATAATAAACAATAAATATAAAGCAATTTATACAAAAACTTAAATAATAAACTAATTATGGTAAGCAACAACATTCCACAAGTAAAGCTCGGTATTATTGCCGTTAGCCGTGACTGTTTTCCAATCGCGCTTTCTACTCAGCGCCGTGAGAACATCGTAAAAGAGTACAAGGGTGAGATTTTCAACTGTCAGACTACAGTTGAGAACGAGAAAGATATGCTCAAGGCTTTGGGCGAAGTGCAGGAGCAGGGCTGCAATGCCTTGGTTGTATTCCTCGGTAACTTCGGTCCTGAGACTCCTGAGACTTTGATTGCAAAGAACTTCGATGGTCCTGTTATGTTCGTAGCAGCTGCTGAAGGTGATGGCGACATGATCAATGGTCGTGGTGATGCATACTGCGGTATGCTCAACTGCTCTTACAACCTCGGCATGCGCCACCTGAAGGGTTACATCCCTGAGTATCCTGTAGGTACAGCAGAGGACGTAGCTAAGATGATTCAGGACTTCGTACCTGTAGCTCGCGTTATCCTCGGTTTGAAGGGTTTGAAGATTATCACCTTCGGTCCACGTCCACAGGACTTCTTCGCTTGCAACGCTCCTATCAAGGGCTTGTACGAACTCGGTGTTGAGATTGAGGAGAACTCAGAGCTCGACCTTCTCGTAGCTTACAAGGAGCACGAGAACGACCCACGTATCGACGAGGTTTGCGCTGATATGGCCAAGGAGATGGGCGAAGGCTGCTACTATCCTGACCTCAGCCGCAGAATGGCACAGTTTGAGTTGACATTGCTCGACTGGGCAGAGGCTCACAAGGGTTCTCGCCAGTATGTAGCATTCGCTGACAAGTGCTGGCCTGCATTCCCAAGCCAGTTCGGTTTCGAGCCTTGCTATGTAAACAGCCGTCTCGTTAGCCGCGGCATTCCTGTAGCTTGCGAGGTAGATATCTATGGTGCGCTCTCTGAGTACATCGGTATGTGTGCTTCTGACGATACCGTTACATTGCTCGATATCAACAACTCAGTTCCTAAGTACATCTACGATGAGGATATCCAGGGCAAGTACGACTATAAGTTGACTGATACCTTCATGGGCTTCCACTGCGGTAACACTCCACAGTGCAAGATGTGCTCTAGCCGTAAGATCAAGTATCAGTTGATCCAGAACCGCTTGTTGGAGAATGGTGGCACACCAGACTTCACCCGTGGTACTTTGGAGGGTGATATCGCTGCATCTGATATCACATTCTATCGTCTGCAGTGCGATTCAGAGGGCAATCTCCGTTCTTACATCGCAGAGGGTGAGGTTCTCGATGTTCCTACCCGTTCATTCGGTGGTATCGGTATCTTCGCCATCAACGAGATGGGCCGCTTCTATCGTCACGTATTGATTCAGAAGGGTTATCCACACCACGGAGCCGTAGCATTCTCTCACGTAGGTAAGACCTTGTTCGAGGTATTCAAGTATCTCGGCATCAAGGATATCGCTTACAACCAGCCAGCTAGTCTGCCTTACCCAACAGAGAATCCTTGGAAGTAAATTGAGTGAAGAGGGAAGAGTGAAGAATTCATTTTACTCTTCTTTCTGAACTAAGTTCATAAAAGATAAGGGCGATTGCTTATCCCTTGCGTAGGGAATAGCAATCGCCCTTTTTATGTTTTCCTGGAAGGAGATTACCTGATGATAATCTCCTTTACAAATGTTTTGCTTATTTCGTATTTTCCAACGCTTCCTGTTTCTGAGGAATCACTACCGAAGCCCCGATGCTGACGAGCAGTACGAGGATGATGAATACCAGCGAACTGACTGCATCAATCTCGAAGAAATCGTGGATGAGCATCTTCACACCGATGAACACCAGCAGCACACTCACACCCACCTTCAGATAGCGGAACTTATCTGCTATCGCTGCCAGCAGGAAGAAGAGGGCACGCAAGCCCAGAATGGCGAAGATATTCGAGAAGAACACCACGAACGGATCGAGCGATACCGAGAAAACGGCTGGAATGCTGTCGAAGGCGAAAATCAGGTCGCAGAACTCGATGAATACCACCGTCATCACCAGCGGACCCAGATGCAGGCGCTTCTGCATGAACTTCACTACCGGATGCTCCAAGGCATTGATTTCCTCCTTCTTGTTTCTGTTGAGGAACATCTTGGTACCGCTGTAAACCAGGAATCCTCCAAATATAAGCAATATCCAGGCGAAACGGCTGATGAGCGCAGCACCCGCAAAGATGAAGACGAAGCGCAGTACGATGGCTCCCAGGATACCCCAGTTAAGTACGTGCTGGTAATCTTTCTTGTCCACTCCGAACGAGGTGAAAATCATCATCATCACGAAGAGATTATCTACCGAGAGCGTCTTCTCTATCAGATAACCCGAGATGTAGGAGATAGTCATATAGTGTCGGTATTGCTGCAGACTCCCCTCATAGTCGTTTGGGTCCAGTTTGAGATGCGAAGCATAGCGCGATGCTATCAGCTTCAGGTCGTCGAAGTTCTCGATGCCGTGCACCATGTCACCATGAAAGTAGATGAAAACGGCGAAGGCGAGCGCGAGAATAATCCATACTGCCGTCCATGAACCAGCTTCCTTGATAGAAACCACATGTGCCTTTCGGTCGATGACCAGCATGTCTAATACGAGTATGGCGGCGATGAAAATCACGAATCCCACCAAAAACATCGATTCAGTAAAAACATGTTCCATTTTTCTTTTTCCTTAATCTATTTAGTATTTATCATTGAATCTTCATATTCTTTTTATCTGTTAGAAACGTGGGCGCAAAATTAGGAAAAATATCTGGAATAGCGAAGGTTCTGAGGCAAAAGTTAATTGATTTTAACTTGAAAGGCAGGAATGTAACAGGTTTGTAATAGTGGCGCTGTGAGAACCGGCAAAAAGGGGCTTTTAAAGGTAAAAAGGTAAAAAAGTAAAAAGGTAAAAAAGGGCTTTTAAAGGTAAAAAGAGCCTTACCCCCTTTGCGCCCCCGTTCCCAGCGATTCCATCGCTGGTCCCCGAAGCAAAAAGCCCCCAGTGCACCAGGCACCGGGGGCTTTAAAATAAGCTATGGCTTTTTACCTTTTTAAAAAGAGCAACCTCGCTGGCTTAACATCCCGCTAGGCTTTTTACCTTTAAAAGCCTTTTTACCTTTTCTGGTAAAGCGAGGAATTATTTCTCATTCAGCTTATTTTCCAATTCAGAAATTTTGGCATTCTGCTTATCAAGCATTGCCTGCATATCTTGAATCATTGCATGCAAATTATTAATCATTGATTCCAGATAATCTGTTCTTACCTGATTCTCCTCGATTCTTTGCTGGTTTTTCTCCACACCCAATCGAGTTTCCGCATTTCTAACATCCAGAGTACGAAGATAATTCTCATGGTCATAGAGCCTTGCTTCCTGATCTTTATTAATCTTATAGTTCTCCTCCATCCTGTTCTTGAGCTCCTCGATAGTCGTTACCACATTACCTTCTGCATTGATTTTATCTCCTGTGAAGGTGATGTTCTTGATGTCGTTATGCCCCAAGGTAACGGTGCTTCCGTTCTGAAGGCTGATAATCATACTATATTCCTTTTCGGTCTGCGCAAAGGCAGCTACGGAATTAAACACACACAATATGATGGCAATAAGTATATTCTTTTTCATAATCGTTCTTTTTTAAAAAAGTTAGTTTTTGATTTTAATAGCGCCTTTCTCAGTCTTGAGGACGAGGATACCAGCAGGCAACTGGGTGAAGTCAACCTCGGCTTTACCGTTTTCGCTGACGTTCTGGCTCAGAATCACCTTGCCGTCAGCCGTAGCCACAATCACCTTGCTGCCCGGAGTGAGTCCCGAAATCTTAGAGCCGAAAGCGGCATTCGGGTTCATTTCGATGTTCTCGATACCGGTAGTAGAAGAAGGTACGAAATTAAAGTCACCTACATCCTTCGCATCTACCGTAACACCCGTGTTCTTGTCGCTTTTTATCTCCAGTACATTATTCTGGAAGGTGATGACCGGTTTGTCTTCCAGATAAAACTCATAGAGAGTACCCGAAATGTTGATGGTAATCTTGGCTTGCTGTTCCGCCCATGAAGTAAGGGGCGAAAGTAAGAATCCGCACGCCATCAAGATTTTGATAATCGTTCTTTTTCTCATAATCCAGTTCTTATATATGTTAATAAAATGATTTAATACTATGCAAAAATAGTAAATGTTTCTCTCTTCTCCAAGTTATTTCACATCTTTTATATATATAATAAGGTATACCCCCACGAGGCATATAACAGAAAAATCCCACCGCTCTTGCGAACGATGGGATTCTTTGTTCTGTTAAGCAATGTGTCTGCCTAAGCTGATTACTTACGAAGACCGAGGGCCTTGATGATAGCACGATAGCGATTGATGTCGCGATCATACAAGTAATCGAGCAATGCACGACGCTTTCCTACAAGCTGTGTCAACGCACGTGTTGTAGTATAATCTTTACGGTTCTTCTTAACATGTTCCGTCAAATGAGCAATACGGTATGAGAACAATGCTATCTGGCTCTCAGCAGAACCAGTATCAGAGTTAGACTTTCCGTACTTGCTAAAGATCTCTTCTTTTTTTGCTTTGTCTAAATACATAGCTGTGATACTTAAAATTTAATTATTATGAATGAATGTTATGCACAATAGGACCTTCCTCACGGTGGTTTCCGTTAAAATGCGGTGCAAAGGTACAACTTTTCAGTGAATTATGCAAATTTTTCGGGATTTTTTTGTAATTTTGCACCCAAATTCATTAAGTATTTAAGGTAAAGGAAATGCAAGACATTAGAAACATTGCAGTTATTGCACACGTTGACCATGGTAAGACTACCTTGGTTGACAAGATGATGCTCGCTGGTAAGCTGTTCCGTGACGGCCAGGATAACAGCGGCGAGGTGCTCGATTCCAACGACTTGGAGCGCGAGCGTGGTATAACCATTCTCTCAAAGAATGTGTCTATCAATTGGAAAGGTACAAAGATTAATATTCTCGATACTCCAGGACACTCTGACTTCGGTGGTGAGGTTGAGCGCGTGCTCAACATGGCAGACGGATGCCTCCTCCTCGTCGATGCTTTCGAGGGTCCGATGCCTCAGACTCGTTTCGTGCTCCAGAAGGCATTGCAGCTCGGACTGAAGCCTATCGTCGTTGTTAATAAGGTAGATAAGCCTAACTGTCGCCCTGAAGAGGTGTACGAGATGGTATTCGACCTGATGTGCGACCTCGATGCTACAGAAGACCAGCTCGACTTCCCTGTAGTTTACGGTTCTGCCAAGAACGGATGGATGGGCGAGGACTATAATCATCCAACAGACAATATCGATTATCTGCTCGATAAGATTATTGAGGTTATCCCAGCTCCTAAGCAGCTCGAGGGTACTCCACAGCTTCTTATCACATCACTCGACTACAGTTCTTATACAGGTCGTATCGCCGTAGGTCGTGTACACCGTGGTACATTGAAGGACGGTATGAACGTTACTATCTGCCACCGCGACGGTACTCAGGAGAAGACCAAAATTAAGGAACTCCACACCTTCGAGGGTATGGGCCATAAGAAGACCGATCATGTAGATTCAGGCGATATCTGTGCCGTTGTCGGCTTGGAGAAATTTGAGATTGGTGATACTATCTGCGACTTCGAGAATCCGGAGCCACTGCCTCCAATCGCTGTAGATGAGCCAACCATGAGTATGCTCTTCACCATCAACGATTCACCATTCTTCGGTAAGGAGGGTAAGTTCTGTACATCCCGCCACATCCAGGAGCGCTTGAACAAGGAACTCGAGAAGAACCTCGCTCTCCGTGTACAGCCTTACGAGGATTCTACCGATAAGTGGATTGTATCAGGCCGTGGTGTGCTCCATCTCTCTGTACTCATCGAGACCATGCGCCGCGAGGGCTACGAGCTCCAGGTAGGTCAGCCTCAGGTTATCTACAAGGAGATTGACGGTGTGAAGTGCGAGCCTGTAGAGGAGTTGACCATCAACGTACCAGAGGAGTTTGCCTCTAAGATGATTGATATGGTTACCCGCCGCAAGGGTGATATGACCTCTATGCTGAACATGGGCGAGCGTGTAGATATCGAGTTTGATATCCCATCACGTGGTATCATCGGTCTGCGTACCAACGTGCTGACCGCTTCTCAGGGCGAGGCTATCATGGCTCACCGCTTCAAGGAGTATCAGCCATACAAGGGTGAAATCAGCCGCCGTTCTAACGGTAGCATGATTGCGCTCGAAACCGGTACTGCCTTTGCTTACGCCATCGATAAGCTGCAGGATCGCGGTAAGTTCTTCATCGACCCAGGTGAGGAGGTTTACGGCGGCGAGGTTGTAGGTGAGCATGTTCACGACAACGACCTGGTAGTCAACGTAACCAAGGCTAAGCAGCTTACCAACGTGCGTGCTTCGGGTTCTGACGATAAGGCCCGCGTGATTCCTAAGACCGTGATGAGTCTTGAGGAGTGCCTGGAGTATATCCGTGAGGACGAGTACGTAGAGGTAACTCCAAAGAACATGCGTATGCGCAAGATTGAGCTCGATCACCTGAAGCGCAAGCGCAGCAACAAAGACTAAACAGAAATGTTTTTGTGGAGATTTTTTAGAAAGTTTTCATTGCCCTGCTCCCTGGTTATGGGAGCATTGGGCTACCTGATATTCGCCAATGTGCCCTTCCTGGTGCCCATTGGCGATTATTGTGGTCCGCGGTTGGTAAGTCTGATGCCGGTGGTGCTGTTCTCCCTGCTCTATGTTACTTTCTGTAAGATAGAAATCAAGGAGATGAAGCCTAAGAGCTGGCATTTCATTCTCCAGCTTATCCGCACCTCGCTGGCATTGGCGATGGTAGTGCTCATCTTCGAGTTCGGTTCTGATTACAGCACCAAACTGATTCTCGAGGGTGCCTTCATCTGCTTCATCTGTCCTACGGCAGCTGCCGTGGCTGTGGTTACGGAGAAGTTGGGCGGCAGTATCGGTTCGCTGACCACCTATACGGTCATCGCCAACATTTTTACGATGATTATTATTCCGAGTCTTTTCCCGATGGTAGAGAAGGGGGCAGATGTATCGTTCCTCATGATGAGTGCGATGGTGTTCCGCAATGTCACTACCGTGCTGGTGGTGCCTCTGCTGCTTGCCTTGTTGAGCCGCAGGTTTCTTCCAAAATGGGTGGATAAGGTGAAGAATGTAAAGGATTTGGGCTTTTATATGTGGTGTTTCAACCTCACGATACTGATGGGCGAAACGGTTCGCAACATGCTTCATGCCGAGGTATCGGGCATTACGATGCTTCTGCTGCTCTTTGTTCCGCTGCTGGTATGTCTCCTCCAGTTTGCCATCGGCAAGGCGGTAGGCAGGCATTTCGGTGCGAGTATCAGTGCCGGTCAGGCGTTGGGACAGAAGAATACGGTAGTGGGTATCTGGCTCACCCTCACCTTCCTGAATCCTCTTGCTGCCGTAGCACCGGGTGCCTATGTAGTATGGCAGAATCTGGTGAATGGGTGGCAACTTTGGTATAAAGAAAAATATGGCAAGCTTAAGTGGTAAGCTTGCCATATTTTTTTATAGTTAGTTAGAAGGAGGAAAATTTTGCAGATTTGGCTTTTTATAGTGTTTTTGGATGATAATCCACCTCGAAAAGATGATAATCCACACCTGGAAGATGTATTTTCACTACTTTTGCGGCAGATTTTCAATGTATAGACAAGAGAATTGTCAATATTAATAATTAAAACATTCATTAAAAACAAATCATGAACAAAATTTCTAAACATTTATGTCGCATGATGCTGGTATTGCTTGGCTTGATACTTGCTTGTCCGTCGGTATGTGTTGCAGGACAAACAGTAGTAGCATCATGGGTATTCTCACAAGGGTGGGAAGCCTCGAGTAAGGGGAGTGTGGTAACTTATACCCCTGATGGAAGTGGGTGGACGGCACTTTCGAATACAGCTTGGAAAACTAAGCAACCAGTGTTTTTGCCAAATACTTGTAATGGAGTTTTGGATAATTACAAGCTTACGCTGAAGACCAGTGATGGAAAATGGGAGGTGAAGCAGAGTAAGGACAGTTACCTGTTGCGCCTCAATACGGCGTCTGTCAATAAGTTTACATCTAAGTCGGATTATGGTAACGCTTCGAAACATGATCAGTATTTTGAAGTAAGTTTCCCTACTGTCAGCCTTCAAAATGCAAAGCTCAACTTCGCGATAGGTGATGGCTCGAGCAGTTCTACCCCCTTTGGAGTAGTCTATTCCGTAGATGGAGGTTCCACATGGAAGGTTCTCGATGACTATGTAAGTGGAAGTCATTGGAATACCTATGTTGATGCGAAGTATGACCTTGATGCTGATAATAAGGAAAATGTCATCGTTCGTATTCTCATTACAACAGCAACGAAAAACAGCAACTACAATCTGAAATATGTGAATATTCTTGCCGACGACCATGAAGCTCCAAAGTTTCAGACAAGCCGTCCCGCAGATAATTCAATCAATGTGGCTACAAAAGGTACCATAGTGGTTGATTTTAATGAGAGTGTACAACTGGCAGAAGGTGCTTGTGCAAAACTGACAAACGCTGCATCAAATAAATCAATAGCTATAGCACCGGTTGTAAATGGAAACAGTCTTCGTTTTGCCTATTCTTCTCTTGAAAAGAGTTGTGTCTACAACTTTGAGTTGCCAGGCAATACCGTGAAAGACCTTTCTGGCAATGTGAGTGGCGAAGCCGTAAAGTTCAGTTTTACTACAGCCGACACCGATCCTATTGCAGCTCCTATTATTGAGAGTAAGAATCATTTATGGTACAACCGACCAGCTGGCTATTGGGAAGAGGCACTTCCATTGGGAAATGGCCGTCTTGGAGTCATGCATTCGGGTAGTGTGGCATGTGACACGTTGCAGCTCAACGAAGATACCTTCTGGGATCAGGGTCCTAACAGTAACTACAATGCCAATGCGCTAGGTGTGTTGAAGCAAGTACAGCAAGGAATCCTCAGTAAAGATTATGCTTCGGTACAGAATCTTGCTGTAAACAACTGGATGTCGCAAGGCTCACATGGAGCAAGCTACCGTGCGGCAGGTGTGATGCTTATTGGTTTCCCAGGTCAGCGCTTCGACGATATGGAAGGAACACAAACCGAGAATGCTGCTGATGCACAGGGCTATGTGCGCTATCTTGATATGAATACAGCTACGAGTAATGTGGAATATCATGTAAAGAATGTAGGATATAAGCGTACGGTATTCACTTCTTTCAAGGATAATGTTACTGTGGTTCGTCTTGAAGCAGACCAGGCAGGAAAGCTCGATTTCAATGTGGCATACGCCGGTAGCAATAAGTCGAATATTGAGAAACTTATTTCCAACGAGCTGTTTGACAATCATACCATCAAGGCAATGATGGGTCCGGCTCGCGACAAATGTGAGAATGTTGATAACAAGCTTCATCTCTGTACCTATATTCGTGTGATTGACTGTGATGGTACAATCGAAAATGACCAGACAACAATCTACGGTCAAGGCACAATAGGAGCTGCAACAAAAGCTCCCCGATTAAAAATTACAGGAGCTACACATGCTACTATCATTGTATCACAAGCTACAAACTTCAAGAAGTACAATGATGTGAGTGGCAATGCAGATGCAACGGCTTTTGCTTATTTGCAGAATTACGAGACAAGCGGAAAGGATTATGCAACCACTCTTGCCGACCATAAAGCGGTGTACAAACAGCAGTTTGACCGTGTAGACCTTACTCTTGACGGCAATGCTGCACAAGAGGCTAAGGATACAGAGCTGCGCATCAAGGAATTCCATAAAACATCCGATCCGCAGCTTGCAGCCAACTACTTCCAGTTTGGCCGTTATCTTCTTATCTCTTCTTCACAGCCTGGAACACAGCCAGCCAACTTGCAGGGAATATGGAATCCTGATGCACGCCAATATCCTGCTTGGGATTCAAAGTATACCTCAAATATCAATGTGGAGATGAATTATTGGCCTGCTGAGGTTACTAATCTTGCAGAATGTCACGAGCCATTTGTAGAGATGGTGAAAGATGTTAGTGTGACTGGTGCTGAAACGGCAAAGCAGATGTATGGTGCACGTGGATGGACATTACATCATAATACCGACATCTGGCGTACTACGGGTGCTGTAGATAATGGAACCGTAGGAGTATGGCCAACGTGTAATGCCTGGTTCTGTTCACATTTGTGGGAGCGTTACCTCTTCTCTGGTGATAAACAATATCTCGCTGAGGTTTATCCTTTGATGAAAGGTGCTGCTGAGTTCTATCAGGATTTTCTTGTAAAAGATCCTGAGACAGGGTACATGGTGGTTTGTCCAAGCAATTCGCCAGAGAACCATCCTGGTATAGGTAATTTTACTAAGAGTGATGGTAAAACAGCAAATATTGCTCTTTTCGGAGGTGTGGCAATGGATAATGAAATGGTGTATGACCTATTGAAGAATACGGCTCTTGCAGCCCGTGCCCTTGATAAGGATGCCTCCTTTGCTGATGCACTTGATGAATTGAAAGCAAAGATTACTCCATGGAGAATCGGCAAATACGGACAGGTGCAGGAATGGCAGGAAGATTGGGATAGGGAAACGTCATCCCACCGTCATCTTTCACATCTTTGGGGTGCCTATCCTGGCAATCAGGTTTCTCCTTACGAAAATCCTACTCTCTATCAGGCTGTTCTTAAAAGTCTTGTGGGACGTGGTGATGCTGCCCGTGGATGGTCGATGGGATGGAAAGAGGCTATGTGGGCCCGAATGCTTGACGGCGACCATGCCATGAAGATTCTTAAAAATCAGCTTGTTTTGCTCGATCCTAATGTAACAATAGCCTCTTCGGATGGCGGTTCTTATGCTAATATGTTTGATGCTCACCCACCATTCCAGATTGATGGCAACTTTGGTGCTACAGCTGCAATAGCAGAGATGCTTGTACAGTCGCATGCAGGATTCCTGCATATCCTTCCTGCCTTGCCTACTGAATGGAAAACTGGCGGTGAGGTTAAGGGACTACGCTCACGTGGTGGATTCATAGTGACTGACTTAAAATGGACAGATGGTAACGTAGAAAGAGTAACAATAAAGTCTACCATTGGCGGAAACCTTCGCTTGCGTTCGGCAACGCCTCTTCTCAAGAATGGCGTAACTTCTCTAAAAACAGCAGAAGGCGATAATGACAATCCGTTGATGCAGCCTTATTGTATGCCTGATCCTATCGTGAAAGATAAGAGTAAGATTCCTGCAACACGACTTGAAGATACTTATCTCTATGATATTCCTACTCAGGCTGGTGAGGAAATCACGCTTGTTAGCTGCACTACGGGTATTGCTAATGTATCAGCTCTGCAGCCATGTTCTGATAGAAGCCATGTTCGTTATAATCTCGGAGGACAACGAGTAGGTAACAGTTATCATGGTATTGTGGTAAAAGGCGGAAACAAATATAGGCAATGATTCTTATAATTGGGCTTTATATAAAAAGTTATAGGTAGGTTATGTTTATGATAGGGAGGATGCTCAAATAATGAAAAATTTGTTGCATCCTCCTTTTTTGTATTCTGCCAGTTGACATGTACCTGGTTCTTTTAATCCATTCTCAATTCTGATGGAGTTACTCCTATTATCTTCTTAAAGCAGCGGCTGAAATATTTGGGGTCAGAGAAGCCGCAGCGATAGGCTATTTCTGATACATTGAGATTCCTTTCTTCAAGAAGCATTTGGCGAGCCGTGTTCAGTCGGATATTGAGGATGAAGTTGTTGGGCGTACAGTCAAACTCTTTCTTCATCAAAATATATAAGGTTGAGCGGCTCATGCACATTTCCCTGGCAATGGTATCTACATTCAGGTCGGAGTCGGAGAGATGGTCGAGAATAAACTTTTCTACTTCTGTCCTGAAGGCAGAAGATTCGCCAGGATCCGAGATGATGGATTCTTTTTCACAGTTGTCGTTACGCTCTATTACGTCGGCTACTCTCATCTTGATGTATTCCATCTTTTCGCCTGCAGAGAGTTTTAGGGTCTTGATTTCATTCTCCAGTCGTTGTATGTACCAATAAAGTTTGAATGCAAGGAGCAATGTAATAAATACGCCTCCTCCATAAAGCATCCAGGCTATGGGACGTTCATTGAAATAAGGGGTGCGATGAATGCTTATAGATGCCTCATTGTCGCACCAGATTCCATCTCCGTTAGTCGATTTGATCTTCAGGCAGAATGTTCCTGCTGGGATGTTTGAGAGATTGATACGGTTCTCTGTGGTGTACAGCCAGTGGCTATCTACGCCCTCAAGCATATATGCATATTGTATAGGCTCGTTCTTGTTGAGGTCGATGGCTGCGAATGAAATGCTCAGACTTTTCTCCTTAGGTGAGAGCTCTATGTGTGGAGGTGTATCAAAAAGGATTTTTGGCTTGAAATTACTTATCCTTACCGTCTGTTCATTGATTGGTAATATGCCTTGTGTGGTACCAAAAAGCATCGTTTTGCTTTCTGAGACATTCAGAGGCTTTACTTCTGAGAAAGAGAAATCGCCCTTGAAAAGACTCTCGGAATAGTTGGTGAACGATTCTTTTTGGGGATTGTATTTCATCAGACAGTGCTCTGATACGAGCCATATCATACCTTGTGCGTCCTCGCACATATTGAGTATCACGTCAGACATCATACCGTTATCGGTAGTTAATGTTGAAAATTTCAGGTCGTTTGCATGAAGGTTTCCCTTTTCTATAATGTTTAAGCCTCCGCCATAAGTTGCTGCATATATCGTCCCGTTTCTTGATTGTAGCAGTGCCATCACTTCATTATTGCTTATGGATTTCGGATTGGAAGGTATTCGTTTGTTTTGTAGGAAACGAATCTTCTGCGGATTTCTATCTATATTGTAGGTGAAGAGACCGTCATTGGTGGCAAGCAGTAAGGTGCCGCTTGGGCTTAAAAGCATGTCGTGTATACATTTTGCCTGGCTGGGAAATTGTCCTATATCATTATTGCTGTTGATGAACTTGGGGTTTTCGCTCCATGGATTCTTGATAATGTTTAGACCTCCCATGAATGTTCCCAAGAGGATTCTGCCATGTCGGTCTTCTTTGATGGCATATATACTGTTGCTATTTATGCTGTAACGGCTGGCATTTTTGGTAAATGACTTTACTGAGAAATTTCCGTCTTTTGTTTCTTTTAGTCTGAAAAGTCCGTTGGGCTTTGTGCCTAACCATAGAATACCGTGTGAGTCTTGAAGCATGGAATATACGTTTGCTCCGAACGGAATTCTTGTTTTCGATATATTACCATTTTTCTTCAGGTAGCCTATTAGCGAACCTTTTGGCGCATATATCCTGACAAAGCCATTCTTGTCGGCTATGAAGATTCTTTTTTCTTTGTCCTGGAATATGGAGCGTATTACTTCTTCTCCATCATCTTTACACTTTACGGGCCCCACTTTTTCCTTCTTGAATGTGAGCCTGTCTAGACCTCGATGGGTGTATATCCAGTAGCCTCCTTGTCTGTCTTTATATAAAATGTGGGTTTCCTCGCCCTCGTATTCTGGCAGGGAAATGATTGTTGCTTTCTGTTGTGTGGTAGGGCGAAAACGATCTCCCTTGTCTGTCTTTTTGCCTTTTAGTGGTACAAACTTCTTTTCATTGGTCTTGAACAGGTAATATCCGTTGGGACATTTGCACAGGATGTTCCCTCCTGTCGTTTCGCGAATAAAGAAGATGCGATTGGTGATAAGTGGACAGTTGTCTCCTTTGCGAGCCTTGAAATTAGAAAAGGAGTATCCGTCGTAGCGACTCAGTCCATTCCATGAACTGATCCATATGTATCCCTTGCTGTCCTGAATTACGCAAGTGATGAGGCTTTGAGGTAGTCCATCGCTTTCAGTAAAATGCTTAATGCTTGTTGATGCTGCAATATCAACAAGTACAAGTGAAAGGATAAGGGTAATTAAAAATCTATTTATTCTCATATTTTCTTGTTTGTCTAGTCTTTTGTTTCTTTTGGGTGCAAAGATAATAAAAATATAGCAGAGTTTGGCAAAGTTTATGGTTTTTTAATCCATATAGCAACGGTCTTGGGAGAAAAGTTTAAAAATCCCTGGTGAAATTGTATACGATGTTTCTTAAATATAAACGCCCGCAATTTGTGGTTGCGGGCGGTCATATATGATTAGTCTTGTGTAGGATAAATTAAGTTAGCTTCTGTGATGCAGCAGAGCACCTCATTCAGATATTTTCTGGCTTCATATTTCGCCATAGGCAGGTCGTGGAGCAGGTAGTTGCCGCAGTCCTTTGCCGCCTGTCCCGGAATCTCGCCCTCGAAATCGGCGATAAACTGGAAGGTGCGCTTCATCAGTTCCACGATGTCCTTGCTCTCCAGATCGCCCTTGATGAGGAGATAGTTGCCCGTGAGGCATCCCATAGGTCCCCAGTAGATGATGCGGTCTTTCCACTCCTCGTCGTTGCGCAGGTAAGTGGCAGCCAGGTGCTCGATGGTATGGATGGCACCGTTGTGCAGGCAAGGCTCCTGATTAGGCACTTTCATGCGGATATCGAAGGTGGTTACCACCTCGCCGCCAACTTCGTCCTTACGGCTCACATAGATGCCGCGGAGCAACTTGTTATGATTGATTGTAAAACTTGGAATCTTATTCATATTACTTTGAACTTTGAATATTGAACTTTGAACTTTATGATTACTTTTTACTTTGAACTCTGAATATTGAACTTTATAATAATCCGTATGGCATATCATAAAGTTCAAAGTTCAAAGCTCAAAGTTCAATGCTACAGACTCTCCAGGAAAGCCTTGGTAACATTGAATGAGCCTTCAGCCATCTTAGCCCAGAAGTCGAAATACTGCTGTGCCTTGGTATCCTTCAGCGGTACATCGCTGATGATGCGGAAGGAGATGAAAGGCGTCTTGTAGATGTGGCAGGTCTGAGCAATAGAGCAACTCTCCATATCCACCGCCATCGCCTGAGGGAAATGCTCCAGGATAGAGCGCATCTTCTCCTTGCTGTCAACAAACCATTCGCCGCTCACAATCTGGCCGGCATGGATTTTCGGGTGCTTGTTGTCTGGCAGACTGTTGATGGCAAGCGCCTTCTCCACATATTCCTTAGGTGACTTAAAGGAAGCCGGCATGCCCAGAATCTGGCCGAATTCGCATTCCTCTCCGCAGTAGGCATCGTGATAAACGCAGTTGGTAGCCACTACCACCTCGGTTACGTTGAGGTTGATATCAGCGCCTCCAGCCACGCCTGAAGAGATAACAAGGTCTGGGTGATAGTTGTCAATCATTTCCACGGCTCCGATGGTACTGTTCACCTTTCCGATGCCGCATTGCTGCATCACCACCTCATTATCGCCTATCTTTCCGATAACGAAGTCTTTGTAGTTTTTTCTCTCAACCTGCGATTCGGTCAATAATGTTTTGAGTTGCGCGAACTCCTTGTCCATCGCAACGATAATTCCTATTTTCATATTGTATACTAACTTTTGGGTGCAAAGTTAATAAAAATATTGCAGAGAGTGGCAAAGTTTAAGTGCTTTTTGCAATAATTTAGTCCTTATTGACAGCAAAGCACCCATCTCATATTCCGGAAGCAGGAAAAATGCTTCAGCGTATGAGATGGGTGCTTTCTTCATCAGATGTAAATAGCTTACTTCTTCCTGGTCAGCACATAGTGCTTAGCCATGGCACCTTCCGGTTCATTGCCGAGCGAATCGGTCATGATGAGGCTGTTGGCATCTTTTACCTTGTAGTAAGATGTCTCGCCGCTGGATGGACGGGTGATTTCTACCACGTTGTTGGCCAATACCTTGAAGATACCGCTCGCTTCGTCGTGACCATCCTTGCGCTCCAGATAGTCGGCTGAGTACTGGTAGGTGCTGTCGGCATTGAGCGTCAATACGGTCTTGATGCCCGGACAGTCGGCAGCAGGGAGAGTTCCCTCGTAGGTGCCGGCGATGGAATCGAGCACGACATCGTTGGAATTGAGCGAATCATTATCTGTATAACTGAGGCTATCCTGGTTAGCCCCCTGGCTATTTGTCTTCTTGCCATTGCAGGAGACAACTGACAATGCAGCGATGACGGCTGCTGTCAAAACTAATTTCTTTTTCATACTATACTGCTTTTTAATTGTTACTTATTTACGGAATCTCTTCTCTTATGGGGCTTTATTCCCGAGAAAGATTTCTCTTCGCAAAAATAGTGTTTTATTCTGTTATCCGCAAGTTTTACACAGAATTTTATAGAATATTATACTATTTTCTCAGTTTATGATGATGGGCACAATCTCTTCTTCGCTGGGCCAATGGGGCAGATAGAGCAGCGGGCGAGGGGTGCCGCCCAAGCCCGTCCAGTCTATCTGTTTCACAAAGTCGAAATCGGGAGGGCCGAAGTCGAAACTTCTGCCGTAGAGCACGATGGCGCCTCTGCCTTCATCTATCTTCCACAATCCGCCCCCGTAGGTGCATTGCTCGCCTGGAGCCAGCATGTCACGATGCAGATAGACGCGCCCGAACTTCAGCACTCCTTCTCTGTTGATAATAAATTTCTGAAACATCTCTGTTTCCGGTTTATTTAAAAAGATAGGAAGAAGTTATTTCTTCTCCCAAATCAGTTTGTCGATGAAATCATAACGCTTCTCCATCTGGGCATCAGACTTTACCGTGGTATTCACGTCAATCTGAAGCACAGGGGCTACAGCCTTGCCGTTGGTGGATGGCCACTCCGGCAGGCCCAGACCGTTCGGATTGCCGGTCTTCACGAAGTTGACGTAATACTGGCTGAAGATGTCGCTGATCATATAATCCTCCGGCTGCCATTTGAACACGTGGTTGGTTGGCAATGTACCCATCGCATACTCGATGTCGGCAGAATGAACGGCTCCCTTGTCCTGTGGCGCAGGAGCTGCATCTTCCTTGGCATCTACCACGCCACCAGCTAATGCAGCCACCTTGCCCTTGATGGCCATTGCAGGACGAGGATGACAATAGCGGTAGCGGTAAACAGGCTGTCCGCCAGTGAGTTTATGCATGTTGCCCCACTTCCATGTTGAATAATCCAGGAAGATATCCGAAGCCAGATTCACGCCCGGCTGTTCCAATACATCCTTATCGCTGTTGATGCCGTAGAGGCGGAAGAGTTCATCGATGTTCTCTTCTCCGAAAGTAGCCTTGGCGCCAGCTTTCAGATTCTCAACGGTTGGCTGTTTGCCCATCAATACCGCCAATGGAGTCATCTCCTGGTTGTTGCCGCCGATAAGCAGAGGCACCTTGGTCTGCTCGCCCTTGGCAAATACCTCTACAGGCTGTTCTTTCATAAAATATCCGTCGATATTATAGACAGGAACCGCTCTTACTTCCGCCAGCTTCATCAGTTCCTCGGCAGGAAGGGCACGAAGTTCGTTGAGGTTCTTCATTCCAACCTTCTTTCCCACCTTCTTGCCGTTTTTCTTACCTATCTTCTCGGCTATTTTCTGGGCAAGCTGCACGCCTTTCTCCTCGGCTTCCTTCTGGGTGGCAATCTTCTTGAATCCCATCACCGAACCGCTGGAACCCATTGCCTGGGCAAAGAGTCCCTGACAGAGAGGGGATGCCATCAGGGCGCTGACCGACATGGAACCTGCCGATTCGCCCACAATCGTGATGCGGTTTGGATCGCCGCCGAAAGCCTCGATATTGTCCTTTACCCACTGGATGGCAGCCACCTGGTCCATGAAACCATAGTTGCCGGACCCCTTGTAGGATGTTTCCTTAGAGAGCTGTGGGTGGGCGAAGAATCCGAAGATGCCCTCGCGATAGTTGGCTGTGATGGAGATGATACCCTTGCGCGCCATCGCATCGCCCGCATATCTAGGTTCGCTTCCGCTACCTGCCATCAATCCTCCGCCGTTGAAATAAATGAGTACCGGCAGATGCTCCTTCATGGTCTTTGCGGGAGTCCATATATTAAGGTACAGACAATCTTCGCTGTTTTTCTTCGTACCGAAGTTCATATCACCGAAGATGGGTTCCTGCATCGGGTTCGGTCCGAACTCCTTAGCTTCGCGAACGCCCTGCCATTTCTGTACAGGTTGCGGAGCCTTCCAGCGGAGATTTCCTACCGGAGGGGCAGCGAACGGAATCCCCTTGAATACTGTGATGCCTGAGAGGTCTTTTCCTTCGAGGATACCTTCGGCAGTCGTTACCTGAGTCTGCGCCATCATTCCCATACCAGGGAGCAGAAAGGCAATGGATAAGAGTAGTTTTTTCATATCTTAAATCTGTTTGTTTGCAATGATACTGCAAAAATAAACAAAATATCATTACCTTGTCTTGTTCATGCTTATTTTTTAAATCTTTTTGCAAAAAAAAAATAAGGGCAGGCCCCTCATGATGAGAAACTTACCCTTTTTTCTGATTGTTGTATTATAAATTCTTGGCTTTTTCCGGTTCATTGGTTGTCACGTAATCGATGCCTTGCTTAAAGAAATATTTGATGGCTTTTAGATTGTTGACTGTCCAGACATTGGTAATCAGGCCGAGTTTCCGGGCTTCCTTGATCCATAACGGATGTTCGTAGAAAACGCTATCTTCGTAATCGATGCCTGCATAGCCTGCATCCTTGGCATCGAGAGGGGTTAGGTCGCCATTGAGATAGGAAACCTTGGCTCCTGGAGCGTGGCGAACGAGATAATCGCAGGCGTGCTTGCTGAAGGAAATATACTCTGTTCTTGCTTCCAGTCCCGCCTCTCTTACCATCTTCAGGGTGGCATCGATGCAGCGGTCTTCATCGCTCTTCTGGATGTGCTCTTTTACTTCGAGGATGAGCTTCATATCGCCCAATGACTTGGCAGCATTGAGATAGTCCTTCAAGGTAGGAATCTTCTCGCCATTCTTGAGTCGTTTGTCCTTGATATCGGCATAGTTGGCATTCTCTATCTTGATGCCGTCAACATCATCATCGTGGAAAACTACCACCTCGCCGTCGCGTGTGATATGAACATCAAACTCTGAGCCGTAAACCCCTATCTTATAAGAGTTCTGAAGAGAAGAGATGGAGTTCTGGGCAGAACCTTCTGTCTTCCAATAGCCTCTGTGGGCAATCACCTGCTGGGCTCTATCCTTGGCTGAGGATGGGAGAATCACTCCCATCAGCAGCATCATATAAATCAAAATTCTTTTCATTGTTTTTATCTTTAATATATTTCTTCAATATGTATTTCGTTATACTTATGAAACGTATTCCAGTCTGCACTTATTGTCTTAGAATCCCATTTTAAACATCACGCCGACAACGGAGCGGGAACCGCCGATGTAGGTTGGGAAACCAATCTGTCGGCCGGAATTACCTGCATCTACGATATATTTCTCATCGAGTACGTTCTTGCCAAAGGCTCCAATCTCGTAGTAAACCTTGCCTGGCTGGAAACGGTAACCGGCTGTGAAGTTGAGCAGTCCGTAGGCATCCTGGGTAAACTCAGGCTCGTTGCTCTCTTCGAAGAACACCTTCGATTTCCATGAATAGGTAGGGCGGAGATAGAAGGAAGCCTTCTCGCCGGTTGGCACGTTTAGGTCGAAGCCGATGGCAAAACTGTTCTTTGGAGTAAGGCGAAAGCGGTTGCCGGCATAAAGCTGTGCGTTTCCGTTGTCATCCTTGTCGTTGAACTTGCCCTCTATGTACGACCAGTTGCCAAAGAGATTCAGGTAGCGGCATGGAGAGTAGCTGATGCTTGCCTCCAGACCGAAACTGTGGGCACGACCTGCATCATCGTATTCAAACTTGCTGGTGGTAGCGTTGAAAACCGATGTCTGATAGTTATACCAGTCATAATAGTAAGCGCAGAAATCGTAATTCAATCTGCCTTGCAGGAGACTTCCCTTTACACCTGCCTCGTAGCTGTAGATGATTTCAGGGTCGAGTGTCTCGAAATCCTCAGGATCGTTGTTGAAATATAGCACTCCCGGACGACGGCCACGAGCCACGCTGGCGTAGATGTTGTTGCGACCTATCATGTAGTTGAGAGCTGCACGACCTACCCACGACCAGTAGCTCTCCTTGGCAGTTACCTTGGCGCTACCCTCTGTAGGGCGATAAAGTATGGCACCAAACATGCTTGGTACGGTCGCTGAAGAGTAGCCTGTTTCCTGATTCTCGTAAGTTCCGCGGATACCCAGGGTGAAGTTCAGATTCTTTGTGAGTTTGAAGGTTCCGTCAGCGAAAACCTCTACAGCCTGATTGGTTCCGTAATTCTTGCCCTGTTCGGTATAGGCAGTATCGAGCGCTTTGGCCGAAATGCCCTGCAAGGTAGCCTGAATCAGTTTGCCGTTATCGCCCAAGCCAGCAAGAACCTGGTCTAAATCCATTCCTACAGCACCCAGAGCAGTCTTCAAATCACCATAAATATCAGGAGTGGTGGTCAGTGCCTTCAGTTTGCCATCAGCATCTTTTTCAGGATTCTCAGGGAACCACTTGCTCATGAGCTGGGCGAGTGCAGCATCTACCATCGGCAGGTAAGCGGCAGGAAGATACTGGCTGAGCAATCCCTTTACATTATCTATCTGACTGCTGAGCGAAGCCTTCACACTCTTCTGGATAAACACCGGATAGAGGTACTGGGGATTCGCCTTGGCGTTGACATCCTGCGATGAATTCTCGTAGAAATAGCTGGCTCCCACGAAGCCAGAGAAGAACTTTTTGTCATCATAATTGAATCTGAATTCCTGGCTAAACTGAGTTCCCTTCTCTTTTTCCTCGCAGAGCAGGAGTGGGAGATAAGTACCATCTGCATCGAAATGCTCATTGCTGTTGAAGGCTCTGAATCCGGTGATGGAATTAAACGACCAGCGGTTGCTGATGTTGTGGTCGATATTGAGCAGGGCGCCACCCACGTTTCGCTTGATGCCCAACTGCTTGCTGGCTTCCAGGTTGGCAGGACTGTTTGGGTTGCTATTGCCAAAGGCTGGGTTGATGCTATGGAAGGAAGTGCCAGGATAATCATCGTGCTGATAATCGAGTACCACGCCCACGGAAGTATCATCGTTAGCCCACCATTGGGTAGAGTTTCTGAAAGCCAGGGCATTCTTGCCGTTCAGTCTGCCGCCTGCCTCGTTCTTGATGAAACCATCGCGTGCATCGTAGTCGAAGGCAAAGCGGTTGGCAAGTTTGTCCTTGATGATTGGGGTGTTGATGAAACCTGTTACCTGGCGTTGGTTGTAGCTGCCGTAGTTCAGGGAAAGTTCGCCCTTCTGTTCATTTACCGGTTTGTGGCGGATGATGTTGATTCCGCCAATCTCAGCACCTCTTCCGAAGAGAGTTCCCTGAGGACCTTTTACTACTTCCAATCGTTCCAAGTCGAATAGTTCAACGGCAGAAGAGCGGCTTCTAGATGTAGAAACGCCATCCATAAACACGGAAACTCTTGGCTGGGAATAAGCCTCGCCGCCATCTGAAGTTACACCACGAATCACGTAGCCAGGGTTGTTAGGACTCTGCAGCTGAATCTGAACGCCTGGGGTAAACTGAGCCACGTCGTTCATCTGGTGGAGGTTGAGTTTCTCCATCACGCTACCTGTTACGGCACTTACAGCCACAGGAATCTCCAAACTACTCTGCTTCTTCTTCTGGGTAGTGACGATAACTTCGCCCAGGGCTTGTGTATTTTCCTTCATCACTACCTTCAGGTTGTTGTCGTCAGCATCCTTGGTGATGGTGTTGTATCCTATATAAGTAAAGGTGAGTTTGTCGCCATCGTTCACGTTGACGTGGAACTCGCCGTTCAAATCAGTCTGTACATTCGTGTTTCCGCAGCGAACCACAACGCCAGGCAAAGCCTCGCCCTGTTCGTTGGTCACCTTGCCGCTTACGGCATTCACGCCCAATGCTTTAGAATTAGTTTTGTTTCCTTCTGGAGTATTGTCGGCTTTCGCCTCCAGACATGCTACGCCCTGCACGAGCAGGGAAGCCATTAATACAATCTTAAATCTGTTCATAATCTATTGTTTCTTGCATATTTATTTTTTTCGACTGCAAAAGTAGAATGATTTTGTTACATCGTGGTTTCTATCTGGTGAAGAAAAGATGAAGTTGAAATCAGTATTTTTTTCTTCACTCTTCTTTCATTTCTTTGTAACACGATGGCAACATCCTTTAAATACCTTTGCGGCGGTAAAAAGTATTACAGTATTTTTGAAGAAAGAAATGAATAAGGTATTTAGTTTTATTGCGTTGGCATTTCTGGGATGCGGCTCTGCTGCTGCCCAACAGGTGAATGTTTCTAACGTTCAGCGCCCCAAACTGGTAGTGGGCATCGTGGTTGACCAAATGCGATGGGATTATCTCTATCGCTATCAGAAGCGCTATGGTGAAGGTGGATTCAAGCGATTGCTCAACGAGGGATTCTCTTGCGAAAACACTCGAATTCCCTATGTTCCATCGGTTACCGCCATCGGTCATACTTGTCTCTATACTGGTAGTGTTCCATCTATCCATGGAATCGCTGGAAACAATTTTGTGAAGAATGGCAAGAAGGTGTATTGCACGGATGATGAAACCGTGAAGCCGGTGGGCTCCAACAGCAAGGCGGGCTTGATGTCGCCTAGAAACCTCTGGGTTACGACTCTCGGAGATGAGATGAAGATTGCATCCAACGGCAGAGCCAAGGTGGTGGGTGTGGCTTTGAAAGACCGTGCTTCCATCCTTCCTGCCGGACATAATCCAAACGGTGCCTACTGGTTTGATGATGAGAGCGGCAAGTTCATCACCAGTTCTTATTATATGAACCAGTTGCCAAAGTGGGTGGATGCTTTCAACAACCAGCATCTGCCAGAACGTTATCTCTCGGAAAAATGGAACACTCTCTATCCTAAGAACACTTACATCGAAAGTACGGAAGATGAGAACGAGTATGAGGATGGAATCCGCAAGGGTGTGAAGGCTACGCTGCCGCTCAATCTCCCAGCCCTTTATAAGAAATATGGTTATGAAATCATCAGAAAGACTCCTTTCGGCAATTCGCTGACGATAGATCTGGCGAAGGCGGCGATAGATGGCGAGCAGTTGGGTGCTGATGATGAAACCGACTTGCTGGCAGTAAGCTGCTCCAGCACCGATTATATCGGTCATCAGGTAGGAACTCATGCCGTAGAGACTGAGGATACTTATCTGCGACTTGACAAGGCGATAGCTGATTTCCTTTCTTATCTTGATGAGAAGGTGGGCAAGGGCAACTATCTGGTCTTCCTGAGTGCCGATCATGGAG
>ERZ1026862.453-NODE-453-length-27246-cov-46.247508_pt1 | contig 27246 bp, 17 predicted proteins | sample MGYA00380161_ERZ1026862 | MGnify/ENA primary metagenome ERZ1026862 (study PRJEB33269, sample SAMEA4719797) | human gut metagenome | biome: human-associated habitat; feature: organic feature; material: feces | place: Cameroon | collected 2013-10 ... | reverse complement strand
ACTGCCAAAAAGCACTCAGAAAGTGTTAAAAATCAAAGAGTATTGAAAATCAAGGTTTTATACTTAGTTAGTCATAGTAAGTTATGGTTAGTTATAAGGCTCTAAATACAGCCAGAAAAAGCATATTTTCCTATATTAATCAAACCATTAGGAATGAAGATACTATTCAAGGAAGAGCAAGCATAAAATGCCCCTTCCCCAATACTCTTTACACTTGAAGGAATAACGAGATGCGTCAATGATTCACAACCACAGAAGGCATGGGTGCCAATGGTTACTACACCATCAGGAATAAAGAGCTTGGCCAAATGTTTAGCACCATAGAAAGCGTATTTCCTTATATGAGTAACACTTTCAGGAATGATATAAGAATCCATTTCCTGATTCCTGAAGGAGATAATTTCGCTTTTATCCTTATTGAATAAGACATCATCCTCGTAAATGAAATTGGGTGATAAACATTCCAGCTTACCATTCCAACTCCTAAACGGATTTCCTATCAAAGTAGTCACCGATTCCGGAATAATAACCTTATCCAAGACTCTACATCTCCAAAAATCAAAATCTCCGATAACTTCCACGCTTGAAGGTATTTCAATGCTCTCGAGATTGTCCCATCCGTAAAAAGCCTTATCACAGATAATCCTTACCCCTTCATTAAGAACATAATGACGACAACGAATATAGTTGCCTCCAAAAAACTTCCTGCCATCATCGCTATATCTTACCTTATGGCGAGAAGTTGACCGATGCTTTTGCTCCGGTTCAGGAACATCTACTTGCAATTTTCTCGGATTTTCACATGCAAACAGTTTTAATGACCCCAATGAGAGATTACCATTTACAAGGGCAAGCATAAAGAAAGAATACAATGAACAGAATTCCTTATCATACATGAGTTGCTGCAAAGAAGCAATTACCTTACTTTGTTCTGGCTTGCAATAATCTTCTTTAGTAAAAAGAAGCCTTTCTGGCGAACCATATGAATCAAACAAAGATGGGTCCAAGGAAATTGCTTTCAAAGATAGAGCAATACTTATGAGAGAGAAATCATCTATATGCTCATCAAACTCATCAATTTTACGCTTAGGGTGACAGAATTCAGAAGAAAGTAAAGCACTGGATAGACTACCTTTCATGGAAGGAATAAACATTCCATCATAACCTATCAGCGTCAATGTACCATCGGGACGAACCATGATATGGGAAGGAGTGATATCTCCATGCGCAAAGTCCTGAATATGGAGCCACGCAGCCATCTTGCAAAAGCGATAGCACAGTATGGACATAGAAAAGGTGTACTGATAGTTGTCCGCAAGATATTCTGCTAAGGTTTCTCCATCCACCCAATCCATCAACAAGACCGGCAACCTATCTTCAGGATAAGAAATCTCCGCCTGAATTTCATCCTCGATAAATCTCATGTGTACAAAATAAGGTGAATCCACCATTACCAATTCTTCGGCAATGAGCTTGTAACGTAACTTCTCGCTACTATCAGGAATCTCGGCAAAACATTTCAAGGCATAATACTTCCCAGACTCAGGATCCTGCATCTTGAATACAACACTTTTACTACCATCAATACAATATGGCTCTCCATCCTCACCAAGAACAGGAGTCAAACGAGACAGCTTGTCAAGATTAGCACAAGGATCTTGAATAGCCTGTTTATATGCAGTTTTCAATTGTTCATCCATAGACATGTATTCTAGAATTAATATTGAGTCCAAAATTACCGATAAATATTGAAACAACAAAAAATGCCTTTATTTTTTTACCTTATTTAAACTTGTAGATGATAACATAGCCCTCGTTTGTGAATTCACAAAAGTAGTCGTTATTGCGGTCATTTTGGTCGAAATGCGGTCGTTCACGGTCGTTTTAAGTCGTTTTAAGTCGTTATTTAGACCATTTGCGGTCGTTCGCGGTCGTTTTCGGTCGTTTTCGCGGTCGTTCACGGTCGTCCCTACTATTGAATATCTATCAAACTGAGCCTACTTTAAAAGTTGTTTTGATGCGTTATCTCCTATCGCTTTTTTAAAGTCGGCCCAGTTATTTCTAGATAATTAATTTTGTGTAAATGAGTAAATCTATAACTAATCACTCATAATTTATGTTGCTTTCCTTTTCCGGCAAGGGTTTCACCACAACATCTTTGAGGGTAACGATATATCCCCAAAATGTTCTATCCGTTTCTTCGTCACAGCTTAAATCCTTTTCATGACCATCAGCCCTGAGGATTTCCTCTTGAATGGTATTTGCCTGAGAATAAGAGACAACACACTTTCCCTTAGGAAACTCACTGCGCTCAGCTATGATTTGGGTAACTGTACCACTAATGGAATACTTGGCAAAGCCATGATCCTCTTCTTCAAAATCAATGATGGTACCATGAGCATTTTTATACTCTGCAGACATAACGCAAGTCCAATCCACTTTGTCACCTACCCCAAACGGATCGCCACTACTTTGCAGTTGCCACGCTTCGTAATATAGCTTACACTCATCATAATGAGTCTCTTCCTTGATTTGAAGTTTCTCAATATAGCTTGAAAGACATTCCAGTTCCTTGGACAAATTCGTAAAGCAATTGTCTCCATCCCAATTTAACTGAAGCTTACCGGTAAGATGGAGCAGTGCAGCCAAAGGAAAATCAACACCATCGGACCATGCTGTATAGTAACCGTGGATACCGAATGCATTCAAAACACGAAAGCCCTCCGCAACAATTGCCTCCTTGAAATCTTCATAAGGAACTATCTCATGCCATTCTTGAAGAACGTTCTTTTCATCGTCCCTCTACAATATATCCATGATGACCATATCGTTTTTTAATAATTTCAGCTCCAGATGCATCCCCCGGCTCTTCATCCCATGTGATTTCCGTCTCTTCGATGTAATCTTCTGATTCATAACCTTCTTTCTTGGCAATGGAAAAATCCAAGCAGGCTTCAATCAAAGAGGCCAACGGATTAGGACCACCATAACCGGCATCACACTTGATCAGCTTATTGCCAATCAACAGCTCAATGCCACAACTACCATAAATGATATACTGAACATGTACTTTAAACTGACTCATACTTCTTGATTTATATTTTTACTTACGATGTTATATTCCCAATTCTCCCATCAGCACCTTTCTGAAGCTGATAGGCAGATATACATTCCCCAAGAAGGCAGCATCCGTGAGCATAAACCCATCTCTTCTAGAGTATACCGAGCGGTACCGCAACCCACAGGAATTACCAAGAGCTACAGTTCCGGATGTTCCATGGCATATTGGTAAATCTCAAGAATGATGCGTATAGGTAACATCCCCATATTACCACCTGTCATCCAGTAGCGCTCCTCATCTTTATTCAGAATGATACTTTCCAGGTACAAAAACAGGAAGCCATTATGCAATCTATCTGCACTACCAGAAAAAAGATGGTCTCCAGCTGCAAATATACAACTTTTTTTTGAATTGCATGAAAAATCTTCAATTCATTGCTGTAAGAATCCTATTTTCTCCCATTATGTATAGCTGTCTATTGCCATAAAAGGAAAGAACATACACTTCCGAGAAACAAACGAATGAAGTGAACCGGTCGAAATATTTCGACCGGTCCTGCTTATATCACTACAACAGGGAACTTGAAACATCACAATTCACTCCAATGCTTTTCATATGTTTCCTTGCTCTCCTTATCCAGATACTCCTGCAAGAACTTAAATGGGAAAGGATAAGTCATCTGCTCACCCCATCGACCAAAGCCCACCAGTAACATGACCTTCAGTTGCTGGATATTATCCCAAACTCTATCAGGATGCTTTTTCTCAAGGATGAAGATACGACGTACTCTTGGCATCTTGTCTATTTTCTGAGATGCAATGAATTGAATTCTATGACTGTTATTTCCAGATATGTATGAGTAAGCCCCTTCACCGTTCAAGCCCTCAGCCCTCCATAAATGAAAGCCCATGTAGCCACGAAGATACCAATGATTGCAACCATTGGCTTTTCTCTTGAAAACTGACAACGTAGGAATCTCCTTATCATCTTCATCCAGATACCTGGCATAAACTTCATCGATATAAGAAGCATCCAATATAGGAATTTCTTCCGTATCCACGATGAGATACATGTTTCCATCCTTGGCCATCACCTTGTAATCACGAAAACCTTTGATGCGTGATGTAGGACCATAGCCAATGGTATTGGAAACGAATGTATCGAAATCCACTCCCTGTTTGTCAGAAAAGCCATACGCCTTTAAAAGCAAGTTTCCGGTTTCAATATCTGCAGACAAAGACCCTCCATGAGCCACATCCTTATTAGACTTGAAACTGTAAAACGTCCAATCCTCCATCATTTCCCCTAAGGCTGGAGGCATCTGACAATGTATATTGCAATCCTTAACCATCAACTCCATCAAGATTCTAATAGCCACACTCTTAATGACCTTATCTTGCTTTTCATTTCCAGAATGAACCAGATGCTGAATGGCTATGGAGCTACCATACTTGCTCTTTGAATATTCAGTATCATCTTCCGGCTGACACAATCCAACCACCACATCCGGTGCTTGCCCTCTTTTTGCAAACGCCAAAGAATTACCGATACCCTCTTTCATACAATTCTTGAGCAGAGCAATCTGCTTCTTGGAAGCTGGAGTCTTGAATGGATCTTCGAAACCTATAACCTTGTTCTTAAAGTATTCCGCCAACATTTTCAGCATTTCGTTCTCCGGACTTCCTTCCTGAAAATCCAACACATCATAGTCAGTGAAACTGAGCTTAAGAAGATTCTCAAATTTCTCATTCACCAAATCCACAACCTGACGGATCACAAACAACTTGCCATGATTGTATTTCTTCGAATCGAATGGCCAATAAGGGACAACATTGCGGGTTGCCTTGAATCTCTTCTGCTGGATATAGAGCTCATCCAAGTTATAGACGTTCTCCTTACCCTGCTTGACAACAAATGGACAAAGCGGCTTACCGAGCCAAAGAGTACCATCTATCTCCTTACCTATCTTGAAAACACAATTATTCCTGCGCTTCAAGTCTTCAAAGGTCTTGGGATGTGAAAAGCTAACCGTCTTGGCAGAGAGGTTCATATACTGATTTACCTCCAGCTTCAAACATACAAGCTCCTGGCGCGAAGCAGGAATACCAAAGTTGTTGTCATCACATACCAACAACTGACCATTGTTATACATCATGCCATTTTTGCCATGCTTGCCCAACGAATTGACAGCCAAGGATGCAATGATTCTTTTCTGCAGATACTCACTATAGTCTGATAGGTCATCGAGACGCATAGCCACATCTTCCTGCTTGCCAAGACTCTCCAACACCTTCTTTTCATCACCTCTTCTTACAAGTACGAAGAACTTGGTACAACCTTGTTCATACTGTCCATACTTTGCCCAGAAGCCTGCTACAGATACGGCAGGGGTGTCAGAGAGCTGCTCATAAGATAGATTCTTACGATCCTTATCCCTGCTTTTCATACTGTATGAAACAATGGAGTACTTCTTGAAAAGAGCACCACCATCCCAAGTAACCGACAATTTATTCGTGGTCACGGGCAATTTCAGAATTTCTTCTGTACTAAATAAATTTCTTCCCATAATCATTTAACTTTCTATGAGTTTCTTAATCCTTTCCATTACCTCAGGAATCACATGACCTTCCTTGTCAATAACCCCGCAAATCTCATGTGAATCCATAGAGTCAGCCGGCATCTTGAGCATGTTGACCGTATAAAGAGGACAGCCGAGTCTTTCTTCCTTGATCTTTCGCTTCCTGGAAGTAGCCAGATCACCCTCTCTGTCATTATGCTCAATAAGAGGATTCATGTTTTTTACATCAAAAGCTACCTTGTGGTTGCCGTCGGCATCATTGATGACAAAGTCAGCCAGCTCGTAATCCCTTCCCTCCAAATGTGCAAAAGCATCTTCATCACAATGGGTATAGCGGAGAACCAATGCCCTGAATGCCTCTTCACCAATCTCACCGGCATAGTCTGCCATCAAAATCTCCGGATGTAGAATCAAACCTCCAGGCTTCCATTCCGTTGCATAACCATTCTGCTCAAAATGAGCACGAATCACGTCATTCTTCATCAATATATCCAAGCGGACAGACGAAGGAGAAACCGAAGAGCCCTCAATCTCTCCAAGATCATTTCTTGCCCAATCCCCATAACACTTATGAAGGAAGGTGACTATCTTGCTCTTCTCCGTCAGCTCTTCAAAACTATCTATGACAGGCTGGGTAATAATGGCCTGCTTGTAGTATTGGTTCATGATCTGACCATTCCTGACCCTGAATGGAATACCATTTTGCTCCTCATCCTCATCAAAATCCTCTTCATCTGAAAAAGGATGTGGAGTAAAATGAAGAGCATTTCGTCTCATCCTGTTCAATGCTCTCCTGGCTTCAGCTGCGTCATTCATTCGCTTTTCTGCATCGACCCGACTCATATCCATGTCCGATTCACCATAATGAGCCACAACATCGCTTACCAAAGCCTTGAACTCCATAGTCTGCGACTTTTGAAGACCAACTCTCATAAAGTAGCCCTTCATATCCTCGTCATAAAGAATGTAGGTAGTATGAGGCTTATTCCTGGTTCTGCAGATTCTGCCCAAAGCCTGCTCCAATATGGTCAGTGCCCAGGAGGCCTTGTCCCTGGCTACAGACTCTTCACGGAAGTAGAGCTTACCCCCGGAAACGGCACAATCCAACCATCTTTTAACCTGGTTGGGAGAGAGCCAGCCACGTTCCTTGAGCATCATCAAAGACATCATCACCCGATAAATTCCCTGTTCATCAGCCAAGCCTGTCCTGTCACCATCCATGGTCAGATAGGAAGTAGGGCTTTGGAGATAAATGGCATCCCAATCCTTCTTGAGCTTAGACTCATCTTTCTCCCAGTTGTCTCCCTTTAAAAAGTCCAAGCCCTCAGGAACCTGATATTGCAGGTTGGCACCTGCCTTGAAACTGCCATAAGCGGTCACAAGCATCACCTTTGAAAGGCTGCCATCACTCAAACCATTCAACACCACCTTCTCCACTTCCTGAAGGTTGTTGGACATGAAAAGATGCTCATTTTCCCATTCAGGCAACCCATCATCAAAATCCCCGCTCTTCAGCTGGTCCTTGTAAGACCCGTCTATGAGACATGCCAATACCCTCATCTGCGTCATCAAGGCCTTGTCCTTCACTGCTGACCTGTTCTGGAAAAACAGCATGCTGTGAATATCATCATGCGTGTGGAACCAGTGATAGGCCTCTATGAACTGATAGATGCGATAAAATTCAAAAGTAGGATCACTGCTCTCACCACCAGTCTTGTATACACGCTCTCTTGCAAGCTTGAACCATTCATCAACATATCCATCATCTACCGCATCCTGACTGAACATCCTGCGATAATGATCCGGCAACCTTACCTTCTCCTTTCTCTTGTCAGCATAGCGGTAATGCTGAAGGGATTCGGTATAAACACGATGTCCCTTAGGATAAGTGGCAGCCACCAATGCATCAAACTTCTCACTTTCCTCCTCGGATAATGTATGAACACGATCCCCCAATACAAACTTGAGATGATCAATATCCAGGTTGCTGATGACCGACTTGCTTGAAGCAGTGGCAGAGCACAAAACCACGGTCACCTGACCAGAAATCACCAAACTATACAGAATCTTCTCCGGAGTTGTAGTAATCTCCCTGCAAGAAAGCCTTACACGATGTGCACTGTCCCTGTCATCTATATCTTCCTGGTAAAGCTGACACCCCTGCATGTAGAAGGAGTCGTCCGCCATCTTGATTTTCTTGTCATCAGCCATGATATCCAGGTTCTTGCGATTAGTCATGTAGTCAAGCAGCTGCTGTTCTATGATTTTCTCAGCCCCACTTTCAAAACGGGCCATCAGCGTATGGGTCTCACGTTCCTGTGTTGGCCAACCCATATACTGATCCTTGTCATCTACCATGATCCTGAATTCTTCCTGCCTGCGCTTCAGAGATTCCTGAATGAGATTGCAGAGCTGCTTTTTGACAGCAGTTACATTGCCACCTACCATTCGCAGAAAGTCATCCAATGGCACCACCACTTGAAACTCCTTCCTTAAGTCTTCTCCATCCAGGCTGTGTCCCAACCGAAACTCTTTCTCTCCATGCTTGTAACAGATATAGGCGCGTCCTTTCTCCTTACCGCTGCCAATATCAAGCTTAAAGAGCGAACCAGAAAAAAACACGCCCCTGCGATATGAATCAATCGGCTCAGAACTTCTCAGGAAAATATTCTTGTAAGGAACCACATTTCCCATCTTGCGCTTCCAATTCTCCTGTATGATGCTCTGCCCCTTTTCAAGGGCTCCTACAAGCTTATCATCGTAGTAGGCAGTGGAAAGCTCGTTCCGGCTATTCACCAGGTCCAGATATTGCAAGTAGCCCAGATATCCCCTGCTGTATCTGTTCTCTCCCCCTAGCTTGTTGCATGCCTGCTCAATGATGACATCACGCATGGCCACAGCAGCCTGGTCAGATTCATCAACGATGATCAAGGTCTGCTTATCCGTGAAATTCTTGAGATGAACACTCTCAGAAAGAATTGGATCAATGCCATACGTCGCTTTTTGAACCGTCATGAGCAAGACCTTCTTGCTATGTAGGTTTACCTGAGGATATACCTTCTCTAGCGAAGGAAAATGCTTCAAGACATACTTGATGCTCACATTCTTCACAACACCATCAGCTTGAAGAAGATGCTTGTAGGTATTGAAGAAATTCTTGATTGCATATCTGATTTTTTGCTCCACTTCATTGACAGCCTCCTTAGCAGAAGCATTGTTAGGATCATCCTCCAAGATCCTTACCCAAGTTTCAAGACTGGCTACATATTTCCTGACCTGCTGAATCTTGCCCTCCAGATTACCCACTGCATGATGCTTGCGAAGCTCACCCACCTGATACACCATTTCATCCAGCAAAGACTTCAAGGAGCCACTGCCACAGGCCTTCAATACCACCTCGGCATTGTTCTCGACAATAAGCTTCTCATCACTCTTAAGTCCCCCATCCTGATCGATGAACTTCTCAATCTCACGGTTCATACCCTCAATAAGCTTGTTCTGAACACACAGGATGATGATGCGTTCAAAATGCTTGGGATAAAACTCACAGGTAAGCTTGCCTATGGTATATGACTTGCCACCACCTGTGGCCAAATCACAGATGTAAAGTCCTGGATGAACATACTGCTTGAATATGTTCTCCACATGACTGCTTAATTCTTCCTTTTTATCTTCCATAATAATAAAAAAATTAATTAGCCCACAAAATTACGATATTTCTGTGCAGCCTATCTGCGCAGCAAACAAAAATATTCAAAAAAAAGAAATGACCTGCACTGAAACAAGCCATTTCCTATAATTCTACCGATTCTTCAAACAAACTTTCCGAATGGTTTTCTTTTTCTTCCTGATAGGATGATCCAGGTCAATAAGGAAAGAATCACCGCAAGCCTCAATAAGCTTGATGAACTTGCTGAAACCATAGGTCTTGACCTTGAAGCCCGGTTTCCTGAGATGAAGCCTACTGGCCACACACCCCAGTTCAGACCAACCATCGCTCTCTGCAGCCTCACTGACCACCTCCCTTAACAAGGCCATGAGTTTCCGGCTGATTCCAGGAGTCATCTGCTGAGAAGTACTTCCCTTCTCCTTACTACCAGCACTAGGAGAACTGGAGACAGAGGATGCAGAACCGCAAGCATCCTGATTCCCGTCAAAGAAGATGTAATCGTGACAAGCCATGACAAAAGACTCAGGTGTCTTCTTCTCTCCCATACCAATCACCATCTTCCCAGACTCCCTGATGCGCATGGCCAGCCTAGTGAAATCACTGTCACTGGATACGATGTAAAACACATCTATATCGTTCTGATACAGCAAATCCATGGCATCAATCACCAGGGCAAAATCCGTAGAGTTCTTGCCAGAGGTAAAGGAGTACTGCTGAATGGGAAGGAAGGCATGCTTCCGAAGATCAGCCTTCCATGCGGAGATATTGGGCTTGGTCCAATCAGCATATATACGCTTGACAGTAACCAAGCCACCCAGATTGTTCTTGACAGCTGTCATCACCTGCCCGATGCGATGATGAGACACATTTTCAGCATCCACCAATAATGCAATCTTACGTTCTTGAACCATAACCTACCATTTAAAGTTCATCAAGCCACTTCTTGCCCCGAGGGGTATTGATCCAGATAAGCAATCCCACAGCAATGGCAAGACAAAGGGAGAAGAAAAACGTAAAATAGCTTGTAGCGGCATCCACTCCCCTGTCAGTGATCCTAATGACAATATCAAGAATGATCATGAAGCCAAGCCTTCTGCTCGTAACTCAACCTGTCCCAATTGGTTTTTGGCTTTCTTTTCTTGCCATCACCCATCACAGCCTTCGTTGTTCCCTTGCCAAGCACTCCAAACAACAGCAACAAAAATAAAATCTCCATAATCTACACTCTTACTTGATTACACTAAAAGTCCCCACTGGAATCTCCTGGACAGAAGCCACAGCCATGAAGACGATACCATACTCACCCGGCTCCAATTCAGAAGCAGGAATATCTATCAGATAACTCTGATTGCCATACTTGTGACCCGTGAAGGCCAAAAATCCCTTCTTCCTGGCATCGGAACTACCCAGCAAGGAAGGCTTGAAAGTCATCCACTGAATTCGTCTGTCTTTCTTGGAAGCCTTGAATCGTACAATTCGGTAAATACCCATAGGATCCACCTCATTCTTCTCCGCCTTGATAAGCAGGCGAAGACCATTGCCAGACTTCTTCACAGTATAGGCAGAACGTCCACCTTCGAAGGCAATATCCATACCCTCAACTCCAGCCAGCGTGTTCACTGCATCTGCAGCCATGCCCACACCAGCAGCCGTACCCATCACTCTCACTCCGGTTTCCAAACCAGACAAGCTGCCCGTGCTGGCACCCACCAGTCCACCGGCAAAACCGAGATCACTCACCGCACCGGCAATCTTGGAGAACTTGGAGAACTTGCTCTGGTGCTTCTCCACCTTGCCACTCTCCTTAGGCAGGACATCATAGGTAGAATCGCTCGTCAGCACGCAATAGCTATTAATGAACTCAGGCTCTGGAGCTACTACCCTCTGTGCATGCGCATTGCTGAACAAAGCACACGCAGCTATCAAAAACAAAATCTTCTTCATTGTTTTCCTTCTTTTTAAACGGTTATATTATTATCATTGTCTCTCACTATCATAGCCAATGGGTAGGAGCTCCATGTGTTACATATTCAGGCCTAAACACAGTTATCCCAAAGAGCTATAAATGTCGAGAGCATTTCTGCATCTCGGCGGCAAAGTTATAATTTTCCCCCATAAGTTCCAAACAAAATCTGCGTTTTTTTCAGAGGCTAAAATCTTGGTAAAAAGCGATTTATTTACAAATAAGACAACCCCCAAAAACGCAATAACTAAGAATGTCGCGCACGCGCGCACGCGAGGAGAATCCTTGACAAATGCACAAAAACTTTAACCTTTGTTAAGAAATAGAATAAAAACAGATCATATTTTCACCAATATGGTATTCGTTTGAATACTTTAACTTTATTAATTTGGTTATAAGTATTTAGTTGAATACCTTTGCACCAAAAAAGAAACATGAGACATTACATTATATATATAAAATGGGAAAATTCACAATTTGAAGGCTATGTATATCAAGAATTAGGCCTTGATGTCGTGGAGAAAATCGAATCACCAGATTTCAATCAATTCATCCAGTTAGCAGAAGGATGTATTGAAATCCTAGAACCGGAATTCCTGGAAACAGACAATAGGTATCCTGAGTGGTATAAAAATCAAAAGTATGATTTTACGTATCAATTTGCGGATGTAGCTTCCCTCCTTAAGGCATATAATACATATGTTCCGCTGGCAACTCTAAGTAAGGCAACGCACATCAATAAAGGTCTGCTTTCCCATTATGCCAATCGATTGAAGGTTCCACGCGAAAAACAGCGTGATACAATCATCGAGACCTTCCAAGAAATTGGCACAAGACTCATGAATACTAAAGTAGAATTTAAAAATAGAGATTATGAAATTTGATAAAATTACCCAATTGAGATTCCTTATCTTAGACTGGTGCTTATCCGATAAGGAACATAAACATACATACGAAGAACTTACAGAAAGAATGGCCGAAGCCCTTTTCGGCGATTCATCTTTCTCGATTCTACCAAGCCTGGTGGATGACGATATCAATGCTATACAAAACTACATAGCTTTTGATACACAAATCATATCTTATCCTATGGAAGATGGAGAAAAATGCTATTACGGATACGAAGATCCATGCTACCGTATGTTTTATAATAAACTCTCCTTTGAAGAGTTAAAGAAAATATGTTCAACTTTAAGACCCCTATATATATCCGAAAAGACGTATGAAGAATATAAAGATTCATCCGAACTAACTTTTCTGCATGAAATCATCCTAAATCTTGAAGAAAGATTAGGTATAACCGGAAAGATTCCAAGCGCAGAAGAAACGTACAGCCTTAAAGGATTGGAACATCTTCCAAATCTTGTAGATGCCATCATCAACAAGCAGCCTCTCAAGATTTACTATCGCACATTCAACCAACGCGAGTTTGAAGTAACATGCCATCCCTACTATATAAAGCTACATAATAATAGGTGGTTCTTGCTGACATGGACAAAGCAGTACAATCAATTGGGATATTATACACTAGATCGAATCGTAACAATTGAAAAAGAAGAGGTTCCATACATTTGCATCAACAAAAAATATGACTTAGGTAAATATTTCGATGCAATTACCTTACTAGGTTAGAATTTGAAGCGAAAAATAGAATCACTGCCAAAGCAAAGTTGAAATCAGAAACTGATATTTATCATCTGTGCTCAAATACTGCACAGAAGTATAAAAACTCTTAATTTTTTAAGAGATAATAACCATTCTGTGTTTTTTTGATTAACTTTGTAGCAGTCAATAAAGACAAGGTTCTTCTGACTTGACGAAGGCAACATACCTTCATAATAGTAACGATAATAGCTGACAATCATGCCAACAAATAAGAATGCCCAACTCAGATATCAAATACTAGACAGATGCTTCAGTGACTTTAAGCATAAATATACTTTCGAGGATCTCAAAGAGAAGGTAAATGACGCCCTCTATGACCTGACAGGTATCGAAGTTAGTACTCGCCAAATACGTGCTGACATTAAGTATATGCGTGATAGAGTAACCTTTGATGCACCTATAAAGGCCTATCCCATGGCTGTGGGCAAAGAACACTATTATAGATATGAAGACCCTAACTTCACCATATATAATAATGATATGTCCATCGAGGAGGTGAATAATCTACGTTCAACCATTCAAATGCTGGGACGTTATAGAGGAACTCCAGCCAATGCATGGCTTGAAGAGGTCATCTCCAATTTGGAATACCGCTTTGGGGTAAAGGCCAATGCGGAGAATCTCATTTCCTTTGAGCAAAATGATAAACTCCAGGGATTGGAACATCTTTCGGATATCATAGATGCCACAGTAAACCACCAACCTCTCAAACTTCACTATCGCACATTCAAAGGTCATGAGTTCGAGACCATATGCCATCCCTACTACGTGAAGCAATATAATAACAGATGGTTCCTGCTCGGAAAAAGCGCCGAATATGATACAATCGGCAATTATGCATTAGACAGAATCGTTTCATTCAAGAAAGTAGATGTTCCGTTCTGCAATAATACTCAGATCAATTTCGACACCTATTTCGACGACGTTATTGGAGTAACGGTACCGAAGGAGGACATCGAAACCGTGGTACTTAGATTCTCGGAAAATCGTTTTCCTTATATTGTATCCAAACCTCTCCACCAATCACAGGAAGTGAATCTGGAAGAAAGAACCATCACCATCAAGGTCAAGCCCAACAAGGAGCTGGACCAGCTGATATTCTCATTCATACCAGACGTAGAAGTTCTTTCTCCTCAAAGCCTGAGAGACACAATCAAGGAAAAAATTGAAGAAAATCTCAAGAAATATTTATCTGTGTAAATAGAGTTCACAAAAGAACACTAAATTTGCACTGCTAAGAATAAAGTTTGAAATATTAAAGCAGCAATATTATCAAACTCCTAGCATAGAAACAATGTCTGCATAAAAAATAAAATGACCTGGAAGTCACTAGCTCACATAGGATCACTCATTAAAAGTAATCTGATTCATAGAATACCCTCAGAATTAGAAGGTATTCCATACAATGATAGCAAAAAATTACCAAAATACTTATGTACTCAAATTGCAAAGTATTCTACATATCCTACTGATGTTTGGGATTTAATTGAAAAACTGGCAGCGATGGATTACAAGTATGCTCAAGGTTTGCTCTATGGCTTAAACAAAAATAATTACAAAAACTATCCAAGATTATTCATTAGAACTTTTGGATACCAATTCAAAAAAATATTTGATGCATATTGTGAACAAAATGCCAAAATCGCAGATATCATTTTTTTAATGAGAAACTTCGATATTTTCTTTGACCATTCATACTTTAAAGGTATAGCAGAAAGATCAAAAGAATTCGCTGCGCCTAGTCAATATTTATTAACAATAAAGTTAACAAGACTATCTTTTAATGAAGCTTCAAACTTTTTAATAAAGGAAGAAACATTATGTGCTTACTTTACACTTGCATATATATGTCTTTTAAATAAATTTAGAAATCAAATGAATTGGGCATATATATCAAAAAAGGAAGTAATCGACATCTCATTAAAGTTACAGAGTCATGGTAATTCTGGCAAAAAAGTAGCATATATGATTCTTGATGAATGGAATCCAGATGCAGAAAGCGATCTTCTTGCAGAAACAATTTATGATTATGATTTTGAAAAGTTTAAAGAATACTTTCAAAAAGTACCAGATCAAGGTAAAAAAAATCCAAAGTTAGATAAAAGTAATAGTATTTGGGCAATACCGACTACAACAAAGCAAGAAGAAGGCATTATAGAGAATCTGTCGCAACATATTGAAAGCGGAACTATACTACGAATTCTAGCTTTCAAAAATGAAAAGGTAGCCTTAACAGAAGGCTTCATGGACTATTATGGCGGAATTTTATACCCTCAAAATATTTTATACAAAGGTCATCCTGTATCTAATAATGAGGCATGCCGAATTATCAAACTCTATAAGAGATATGGCGTAAAAACAGGTTTTGGCATACAACGTTCAATAAATGTAGATGAAAAGAAATATGCAATCTTGTTTAAGGATTTTGCAGACTTCATTACCCAAAAGGATAAAGAACTATTCCAATCTTTAAAAGAAGGAGACAAGGTTGATTTTAAAATAGTAACCAAAACTCCACACTTATATAAAGTAAGAGTGGCAAATTCGTCACTTGAAGGTTATGTCAGCTTTGATGATTACAATAAGCAAAGTAATGAAAGTGGAAATGCTTTCAAGTTAACAATTGCCGCAAAACCTACTAATGAGAAGGCTCCCATAATATTTGGGAGTCCGATACCCCATGCTCTAAAATGCAACAAAGATAAAGCATCTTCAATTGATGAAGGATTAAATAAACTATTCAATGCTATTGAACTTCAAAATCTTGATACAAAAGATAAAAATGTTATCGAGATTTTACTGACTGACTATCCAGAATTGGTATCGAAAGATGATATAGAAACCATAGATCATGAAATCAAATGCAGATTTCGGGAAGATATGGTAGATAGTAAAGAGTATTTAAAAGAGATTCAGGAATATTTGAATAATCAAAATTTCTGGATTTCACCACGCATGTATAATGGTGAAGATCATCTAATTGTCTTCAACCAAGAGAAAAAGGTTCTTGACATCATTAGAGAAAAGAATACTTTCTATTTAACAAAAAGAATGGAAAATGCCAATAATTCGTACCAAGCTCAAAAGACCATAGAGGCAAATAAATTGACCAAAATGAAAATCGAAGGTAAGAATATCAAATTATACGGCACATATGATTATATTGAAAATGATTATGATGCAGAATCTACTTATCTTTTAATAGATCGACTCAACACTTTCTTTAAAATCAAATATAATTTACAAAAGAAAGTTCATTCTGCGTTGTATCAATCTGCACAAGATTTTGTCAATCAATCAGATTATCTCAAATATCAGATTGACCAAGAAAATCAACGAAGAAACTACAAAAAAACATTTGAGAAGAACTGCTTAACTCCAATTTCTGGTGAAGTACAAGGAGAAAGTGTAGCCATCAGAATTAAGATGACTGAAAACGACTACAATTTCCTATCAGGAGAAGGAGATTCTGAAGATAGCACGCGGAATGAAATCCGTATAAATACATTTGACAATGCAGGAAAGATCATTGATCATTGTATCTTAAAAATCAATGTTGAAGGAGAATACATACTGCATTTTATTGGTAGCCACAAAAATATAGACGATTATTTACAGAATGGTATTAACTTGCAAGGTGATGCCAATGTAAAACACCTAAATATTCAAGTAGATGCTATCAAAGAATTTACACTTGACGAGCAATCTCTTTTTCGTGATTTACTTGGAGGAAATATAGAAATTCCAGACACATCAATTTTAAATGAATTCAATTTCTTTAATAGCAATTTCAATGCTGTTGAAAACAACAACAACCAGCCAATGGCTGTTAAAAAGGCAATGGCTTTACCGAAAAATGGAATTCTTCTTATCCAAGGACCTCCTGGAACCGGAAAGACAACAACTATTGTTGAGATTATCAGACAATTAATAAAGGAGAAGAAAAAGGTACTGGTATGTAGTCAAAGTCATGCTGCCGTTGGTAACATATTCAAGAAGTTGAATAATGTCGGATGTGATAATATTCTTAGAATTGACGATGATAATGAAACCATCGACACAAAGAATTTCAACAGTCATGACTATGAAATGTTCCTTAAGAACAACTTAACGCTCATGGATAGGCTTAAAGCCGGTAAAGCAAAAGAATCAGACCTTCTTGAGGGATTCTGCTATAGTAACGAATTTATATATCAGCAGTATATAAACCTTCACAAGAAGATAATACAATATTATGGGGAAAATAATTCCTTAGATACTCCTATAGTACGCAAAACACTAAGAGAGCTGGAAAAAGAAGCAGAAAGTATAAGTGGTTCTATGCTGGCATCTCAAGTATACCAGAGTAAAAGTGTGATACTAGGTACCTGTATTGGCGTAGGCATGAACTTCGTCCTGAAAAATAAGACGATTCATTTTGACACCGTAATTATTGATGAAGCAGCTAAAGCCAACTTGGCAGAAACAATTGTACCTATGCAAATGGGTGAGAGATTCATTTTAGTGGGAGATGATAATCAGTTACCACCTTATGTTGATCAAGAAGAAATTGAAACGATGCTAGCTGATGCAAAATACAAAGAGAAGAAAGAAGTTACCAAAGAAGAAATGGTCGCTTCACAAAATAAGTCGTTGTTCGAATATTTACATTATCATAGACATCCATTATTTCCGAAAGAGAATCTGGTAACATTAAACTATCAGTACAGAATGAATCCAGCAATTGGAGATTTCATTTCTGAATTATTCTATGATGGAAAAATCAAGAATGGAAAAGGGACTGAAAAACAAGTTGTCGACATACAGGAATATCCCAATCCTGTAACTGTTATCGACACTTCTAACATGAAATTCAACTACGAGCAAAGATTCAATCGTAGCCGTAGGAATAAGTGTGAAGCAAACTATATAAAGAATGAGATTCTTCCTAAAATAGAACCGGTATTGGTAAACAATCCAGACCTAACTTTAGGTATAATCTCACCTTATGCTTCACAATGCGAATATATAAAGTCCTTAATTAGCGATAAAAAGATTCGAGAAAGCGTACACACGATAGATTCTATTCAAGGAATGGAATTTGATATCGTCATCTTCAGTTTTGTAAGATCATTCTCACCCAATATTGACCAAAAAGTTGGCTTTGTGGATGATATGAAAAGACTAAATGTATCTCTAAGTAGAGCAAAAAAGAAATTAATTATCATCGGAAATATGAACACTCTGACAAGAGATAGTGCGCACTATGAATCTGTAGGCGAAGGCGTAAAGCCACTTGATGTATTCAAAAAACTTGCAAATATGCCAACCAAGATTTCGTTAGGTAAGACGCAATTAGACAAGTTTAACTCATTAGAAATTGAAGAAGGAACAATCTTTGACAATTGTACATGGAGTAAAAGCACTAAAGCTTGCATAAAGGTCAGCTTTACACATAAAAACGAAAATTTCACATTTCAAATGAGAGTAAGTGATAGATTTATGGAAACAAAAACGACAGATGAAACAATCTCATTGAGATATATAGGACTAGGTAAAGATTCCAAACCATACTTTGGATTCTCTGACATATACGAAGAAGTAGCGTACTCTGCTAACAAAGTTGAGTTCGAAGGTGAAGTCGTTTCATGTAACCGAAATAATATAGTCATAAGAATTGGGGAAAATTGCTTTTATACTAAAATCAACAATGAAAATCAAAGCAAACCGATCTCGCTAAACATGACTTATTATTTTGTTAAGAGACAAAAGAATGCGGTTGAGATTGATTGGAATAAATGTTATGAACATTTCATCAAGACTCATCACATAGGAGACAAAATAGAAGGGCAAGTAATCAGCAAAATAATGCTAAATGACAATCTTGTCTTATATTTTATCAACTGTGGCATATATACTTGCGGTTGCGTATCATGGGAATATTTAGAAGAAGGAAGTGTACACACTTTCGTTTATTCCCAATTTGATAACGTAAAGAAAAGAGTAAATTTAAAATATTTTGCAAAATATGATAAATAATAAAGAACTATTAGACTTTATGGGAAATCAGGGACTAACTTTGATCGGGTATATGCCCGCTCAAAGCCCGATTTATGTTCTAAACATAAAGTATCTAAGTAAGGACAAAGATCCCTTCTATCCAATAGACAGAAGCATTTTGTCCATTATAAACGAAACACCCCATGCGAGCTTATCATATATAGCTTGGCTCATAGGATTTGAAAAAGAAGTTGTAGAATCAAGAATAAATTTTTACCTCATAAAAGATGGTTTTCTATGTCGTATGAATGGAAGATATTTAGTAACTGAGAGTGGTTGCAAAAAATATCTCAACAACTCGGGCGAAAGGCCAGATGTTGAGGTAACAGGATCCATCATGGTTGACGGCACAACTCTTGAATTACTGCCTCCTATGTTCTATGAGGCAAATAATTCTGTTCGATTCTTTAGAAATGGCAAAATAAACATTCCTCATTACCCAATTATTGGGCTTGATGACAAGCATGTTACAAATGCCATAAAACATATCGAAAGAAGAATTTACAAAAGCGAAGATAAATATGGATTAGAAGAAAGTGCACATAATTTGAGATTAATAGGTATAGATGAGAGATACATAAAAGACATCTATATTCTCATTGCTGCGGAGAATGGAAGAAGTATAACAAAGCGTCTATACTTCAATGGCCATTTCACGATGCTACCATCTCTGTCTGAAGCAACGAAAAAGTATTTTTTCTCGTTTGATCAAAAGGGAAACCTTCGCCATAACTTTGGTGTCACAACTTATGAAAATCCAGAAAAAACAGCTTGCGATGTGAAAAGAGAATGCTTCACTACTTATTTAGCGAATAGATACAAGGTAAAAGGTACAGAAACCGAAAAGATTCTGAATACAGATCAGACACCATATCCTTTCGCTATTACCATAACCAAAGAGCTACTCATTAATTCGCCTGTCAAAGGACAAGTAATGTCGGATGCTAAAAAGGGTATGTTAGAAGTACAAGCAAAAGAAGGTGGTTACTTATTCATTCCGGTAAAAACAACCCCAATCATAAAGAGTTATCTCAAATTTGAAGAAAAGCTCAACACATGGAAGCAAGAACATGATACTTTGGATATGGGATTCATCGAATCGATTGACTCGCCTATTGACTGGCGAAAAACATTTTGTCTGATAGGTCATTACAATGACCTAGAAGCTATCGATATAAATTCATACTTTAAACATATAGAACAATGAGCTCATACTTAATTAATGGAAATGGAAAAGTGTTTCTTACTGAAGGCATCAAAAAAGTCATCAGAGAAGCAAAAACATATATAAAAGCATGTAATTTCCTTTTCCAAGACAAAGATATTATTCAACTGCTCAAAGAAGCAGCAAAAAGAGGCGTTGCTATATTTATTATTTCCAACATTCGTCTTCAAGACTATCAAGAAGACAGTGCAGGAAACAATTACGGCAATGATACAACCCTTCCTAATTTAAATGACTTAAAGTTGCTTGGATGCCATGTCCATCTTCTAAAAGAACTGCATGCTAAGTTCATTATCTCAGATGGTGAACAGGGTATCATTATGAGTGCTAATTTTGCATCAAATAGCATCAACAAGAATACAGAAACCGGCGTTTTTGTATATGAAGAAGAGTTAGAAGATTTAGAGTATGTTTTCGAAAAACTCTACTTAAGTTCTGACATCACTGACATAGACAGAAACGAATATAGAAACATTTTGTCAAAACATGTAAATTACGTAAAACTAGATGTAACACAACATCTAAAAAGTGGTACAAAATATACTATACGTTCGACAAAGGCAGACAATAACCTCTACCATTCAAACGTTAAAACGATATATGACTCCATACTTGAAATCATAAAGGGTTCCAAGCAGTATCTTTATATTGTTACATGGCATTTCAAGGCAATAAAGGAATTACCAGGATTCTTATATGAGATAAAAAACGCAATCAAAAGAGGTGTGAAGGTTGTCTTATATTCAAACATGTATGGTAGCAGCCCTTCATTAAAAACATCTATAGAAGAGATCAACAAATTGAAATCTTTAGGATGTGTGGTTTATGGTGATGACAACAACCATTCAAAATGCATTCTTAGCGAGAAAGACGGTATACTCTTTACAGCAAACATAGATGGCAAACAAGGCCTCTTAAATGGCTTTGAAGTTGGTATAAAACTAACAAATGAGCAAAGGGCAATTGCTGACAACCATATAAAAGATTTGGTGCAAGCATCTAAAGACAGAAAGTTAAATAACAAACAAAAAGATAAATATGGAAGAAATAAATAACAAAGAAGTAGAGCTGTGGCTGAAATTGAATAAAACAGGAGATTTTAGCGGAGCCAAGAATCTCTATTTTGAATCAATTTTCCCCAATGTACTTTTCAATTTTGAGTCAAAATTCTCAAGAGAAGTGGATCGAGTTGATGTGCTATTCTCAATTTTAGGTTTCACCCCAGAGCCAATTTTGCTTACACAAAGAGCTCTTCGCCCCAAAAAGCACGTCATCTTTTATACTCAAAAAGAAGAGAACACAGAACATGATATAGAGGAGTATTTGAGAAAATTCTCTGTAGTTGATTATAATTTAGTTGAGTTTGAATCGGAAACATTCGATAACATATACGAGACTCTTAAAGAACAAATGATGCTATATCCTGCACAGGCTTATGCATTAGACATAACAGGTGGCAAGAAATCCATGGTTGCATCTGCCGCAATATTTGGAAGAGACTATAATTTTAGAATTCTTTATGTGGATTTTGATAAATATGATCCAGAATTGCGCAGACCTATACCAGGGTATGAAAAATTAAATCTTGTGTATTCTCCAGATAGAGACTTACCAGAACTCTACCATCAGGAAATAAATCCTCGCATGATCAAAGAAGTAGATGATAACTTTAATATCGAGGGGTATCTGAAGGGGAAAAGATACGTTAAAATTAAAGATTTAAACTTCTGGGGATTTTATGGTTTTGATCAAGGAAAGGAGATTATTAAGCATGGTGATACCTATTATAAAATAGAACCATAAGCTGTCTGACTGCAATTTTACGAGAGTATTTTTGCAAAAGTTTATTTCTGTGCAGAATGGCTGCACAGAACCTTAGTACCTTTGCACTCGTTAATTGATGTGTAACTTAATTTTTGATTGAAATGAGAAAGAATCTTGTAGTGAGCAATGAGACAAAGTCTGTAATGAATCAGGTAATTGGTACCCTGAAAACAACAGGATTGTCTGGAGTTGAAATATCAACTTTAGTAGGCATTTTGCTATATATCAAAAAGCAAAAAGCCCAGGTGGTTGATTCTTTTGAATATAATCAGCCTCTGTTTGAACTGCTAGATCGTGATGATGACTTGTATGGAGAAGCAGAGGGTGTGTTCATCAGAGCCATCTCAAAGATAAACATCAAGTTGATCAATCAGGCCATGCAGATGCTCTGTAGTACAACCTACCCAGAAGGTGAATATCTGGATTGGTTTGACTTCTGCATCGAACAGACTATTAAATATGCAGAGGAATTCTATACGCCAAGACACATCTGTGCACTTATAGAGTCTCTCATTTCTCCAAAAGAAAAATCCATATTTGTTCCATTTGGTGGAATGATGGAGTTTGGCACAGATATGGAGAACTACGAGCATATAGATGCTGTAGAAATCAATCATGAGATATGGCTTCTGGGTAAAATTAGACTCGGACTGGCTAACAAGCTGGATTCTGTCGAATTCACGAATGACTCTAACACGTCATGGACAAACAAGCAGTATGATGCCATTGTCTCCAACCCTCCTCTTGCTATGAAAATTGAAATGCAGGATGAATATGCAGCAGCAAATGGCAATAAGAGAGAGCTGGCAGAACTGGTTGCAGCAAACCGTTTCCAGGAGACAACAACGGAAGATGGTACAGGGGTATGTTTCATGGGACCAAGAATACAATGGGCTAATGGCGAGCAAAAGAAATTCAGAATGTGGGCCATGGAAAACCACATTGTTGATATGGTTATTCTTTTGCCTAAAGGAATCCTCTCTTATACCAGCATACCGCTAGCCTGTGTCATCCTGAGAAAGAACCCTCAGCATGAAAATGCCATCAGGTTCATTGATGCTTCGAAAATGTATGATAAGAGTGACGGAAACATTCACCTTGACATTGAGAAGATAATGGCTGCATATCACACTGACCAGCCAAAGGTTTCTGCTTCAATATCCTATGATGACATCATCGAAAATGACTACACCTGGGACTTAACCCAATACCTTCAGCACGAAGAGTTGGAGGTACCAGAGGGATATAGGGCTGTAGCCTTGGAGGAAATCGTAGAGATCCCATCTTGCACAAAGGGAAGGGAAGCAGACAAAGGCAAGATGCTGAAAGTGACAGATTTGAGCAATGATTGGTCAAAGCCTTATATATCCCAAGAGGCTCTCAACGATAGTGACAATGTAAAAGGTTGCGCAAAGCTAGAGCAAACTGCAATCATTGTGTCCATGGTGAGAAATCTCAAGCCATCCATCATCAAGGCTTCTAAGGATGCCCCTGTTTGGCTGGCAAAGAACGTGCTTGCCATTATTCCTGAAATGGAGGTTGACATCGAGTATCTTTGCATGGTGCTGAGTAAGGCTAAATTCAGCGGAACAGGTATTATACCTCATATTTCAAAGAGTACAATCATGAAGTATAAACTGGCGTTGCCTGACATAAGCACCCAGAAGACTCTGTATAAAGAGGCATGCCAGCAGGAAGCCATGGCCAAGGCAAAAGAAACAGGTCTTCTTGATGTGATTGACAAGATGAAGACAGACTATATCAATGAAGTGCGCTCACGCAAGCACGACATGATGCCCCATCTTCGCCAAATGTCAAGCGCAAGAAAGAATCTGGAGTATTACATCAACCATAAGGACTCCATGAGCAATGAAGACTTCATGCAGGGAATGAAAGAAGAGATTGCCAACCAGAAGACAGCAATCGATTCTCTCACCACCATTCTCAAGATCTTTTCAAGAGAAGATCAGTTTGGCACACCGGAGATCATCAACATAGATAAGTTCCTGGTGGAGAACTACCCTGATGGCCATAACTACCACTCTGAGATAGAACCAGACTTCCAGGCTCTTGCCAATTATGGGTTTACCATCCCAGATACTCTTCTCTCCAACACAATGACAGGGGACAAAAGCTGGCAGCAGAGTCTCAATGAAATTCCAGACTTTGCAGAAGACATCAATGTCTTCATGGCAAAGGATGACCTGCAGAGACTCTGTGACAACATATTCAGTAACGCCGTCAAACACGGATTCACCGACCCAAAGAGAAACGACTATTCCATCTGGGTCAAACTCACTGTGGATGAGGAAAGAGACATGTTCCAAATCGATTTCACCAATAATGGAACACCTTTTCCTAAAGGCCTTGACAAGATACGCTATGGACTTAGGGGCGAAAAAGGTGGCATCACTGCAGGAACAGGAGAAGGCGGCTATATTGTGAGAAGCATCGTAGAACACTATGGTGGAGACTACGACCTCCTCACACAGAAAGACCAAGATACCATTTGGTCAACCGTCCGTATTTATTTACCTATATACAGAAATGACAATGAACAATAGTTATCATATATTGTGGATAGACGATGAGTGGGAAGAGATGACCTCTTTCCAAAAGTACTGTAAGCTTCATTACAACATGGAGCTTACACCATTCAAGACCCAGAAAGAAGGACTGGACACATATGCCAAGAACCCAACTTTCTGGGAAGCTGTCATATTGGACGCGAAAGTGCTTAATGAAAGCGAGCAGGAAGTGGCTAGTGTGGCTGGTCTTCAGAAAGCTGTTATGAGAATCAAGGAAGAATTCAAGGAACTTCCCTACTTTATTTCAACAGGGCAGCCTGACCTACTCAGCGATCAGACGTTCAAAACCATCTACAACGAATTCTATGAAAAGGAAGTTGATGACGAGAAACTTTGCGATGACATCATCCAAACGATCAACGAACAGCCCAACAGAATCATCAAGAACAAATATCCTGAAATATTCTCCTGGCTGGAAGGGACTATCGCAAATGAAGTTTTAAGCATCATCAAGATATACGAGAATCGGGAGTTTGCAAATGCAGACACTTTCAACAAAGTGAGAAAAGTCCTTGACTGGATTATGAGCAATCTGTATGACTATGGACTCCTGGCTATCAAGTTCAATGGTACAAATCTCGCTGAATGCAGCAAGTTTCTTGGAAATTCCAAGCTGCGAAGTGTAGTACCGGCGCATATTCAACGTCACCTATATTCACTGGTAACCATAGCCAATGAAGGTTCTCATAGACAGCATATAGATGAGGAAGTAAAAACCAACAAGGCTCCATTCCTGGTTGCATCAACCATTTTCGAGCTTCTCAATGTCCTCACATGGCTCCATCAACTGCCAAACGACATGGAAGGGAAGCAAACGATAGAGAAACTGGCAGCAAATGTAGCCATTGATTTCGTCCAAAGTAATAATAAACATTAAAAAAAACATTTGTGCAAATAGAATGCACAAAAAAGTGTTACTTTTGCAATAGAATAAACAAATAAAAGAAGAATCATATGAGCAATAACGATATTCAACAGCAGACTACGGTCAATATTCAAGAAAAGGCCAACCTTATCTGGGCAATTGCAGATAAGCTCGTAGGCGTGTATAAACCACATGAGTATGGCAACGTCATACTTCCTATGTGTGTCATTAAACGTTTCGAAGATACCCTGGCTCCAACGAAGGAAAAGGTACTTGCAACAAATGAGAAACTAGACAAGGATGGTATCGTAGTAAAGAAGGGCTTCCTGGAATCAGCAGCAGAACAGAAGTTCTATAATCTCTCTCCTTTCGATTTCCAGAAACTCCTCAATGACCCAGAGAATATCAAGGTGAACTTCGAGTCATACCTGAACCACTTCTCGGACAACGTCATTGATATCATCCACCGTATGGACTTCGACAGAGAGATTGAGAAGATGGCAGATAATGGTGTATTGTATCTTGTTATCAAGGAGTTCTGTACACCTAAGGCATATTTGGGAGCAGACCAAATCACAAGCGTGGACATGGGATACATCTTCGAGGAACTGGTACGTAAGTTCTCAGAGAGCTATGATGAACAGGCCGGAGCCCACTTTACCGCCCGCGACATCATCTATCTGATGTCAGAACTGCTCGTAGGCGATGATGAGGAAAAACTGGAAGAAGAAGGAATCACCGCTTCCATCTATGACATGGCCATGGGTACTAGCCAGATGCTCGGCTGCCTTACAGAACGTTTCCTCAAAATAGACCCAGAAGCAGAAATCACCAGCTATGGACAGGAGTTGAACAACCAGACTTTTGCCATCGCCAAGGCCGATACCCTCATCAAGGGAGGTAATGCAGATAATATGCGCCAGGGCGACACTTTGGGCGATGACCAGTTCAAAGGCTATAAGTTTGATTACATCATCTCCAATCCACCATTCGGTATTGAGTGGAAAACTTCCAAGAAGAATGTAACAGACGAGCACAATCTCGGTGAAGCAGGCCGCTTTGCCCCAGGACTCCCTGCCATTGGTGACGGTCAAATGCTTTTCCTTCTCAATGGTGTAGCCAAACTGAAAGATGGCGAGGAGCAGGATGACCAGTATGGAAGAATGGCCATCATCCAAAATGGTAGTAGCCTCTTCAAGGGTGACGCAGGCAGCGGAGAAAGTGAAATCCGTGGCTATCTGCTTGAAAATGACTGGCTGGAAGCCATCATCCAACTCCCTAATGACCTCTTCTACAACACCCCTATCACCACCTACATCTGGCTCATCACCAAACAGAAGAGCGAGGAACGCCAGGGAAAGGTGCAGCTCATCGACGCTAGCCAGTGCTTTGAAAAGAGAAGAAAGAGCCTGGGTAATAAACGTGTAGAAATCACCGAGGCATGCAAAAACCTCATCATGGAAGCTTACCGTGACTTCACCAACTGGAGCTATGAAAGCGATAACCAGGAACTGAAAGTAGAGAGCAAGGTACTTGATAATGAATACTTCAAATATTCAAAACTCACCATCGAACACCCTATGGTAGATGAAGAAACAGGTGAACCAATCCTCAAGAAAGGCAAACCACAACCAGACACCAAGAAACGTGATACAGAAATCGTTCCTTGGACAGAGGACATCGAGGAATACATGGAGAAAAATGTTCTCCCATATATAATCCGCAAAACGAAATGTTACCGTTTCACAAAACGAAATGTTCCGAAACG
>ERZ1026862.451-NODE-451-length-27305-cov-3.746459_pt1 | contig 27305 bp, 29 predicted proteins | sample MGYA00380161_ERZ1026862 | MGnify/ENA primary metagenome ERZ1026862 (study PRJEB33269, sample SAMEA4719797) | human gut metagenome | biome: human-associated habitat; feature: organic feature; material: feces | place: Cameroon | collected 2013-10 ... | reverse complement strand
ACAAAGAAGAGAATGTGAAAGATTTTTGTCACAAAAGACATTTTTTTGACATAGATGTGAACTCAGCCTGTAGCACAGCGAAGCCATTGCTAACCGTGTGCGTCATAAAAAGACAGCATAAAATCCACCAAAAAAGTCCATCTTCTGCGGACACTGAAAAAGCAAATCTGCGCATGCAAAAGGCCTGCTACCCTCACGAGCTGCAGGCCTTATTTTTTTTGCTTCGCTTTTTACTTATAACTTATGTCAGCACTTCTACCGCAAGCACCGCCTGTAAACGCTTACGCGTTTAGTACCAGGCAGACTTACTCAAAGTTTTTCTCTTTGAACGGGCATTCCTCTACAACCACACAACCGCGGCACAACGGCTTGCGTGCCTTGCAGATTTTGCGCCCATGCCAGATAAACCAGTGATGCGCGTCACTCCACTTTTCACGCGGAATGATTTTTTCCAGCTCCTTTTCGGTAGCCAGCGGGTCCTTGCCCTTTGCCAATCCCAAACGGTGCGACACACGGAAAACATGCGTATCTACTGCCAGCGCCGGAATGTTATAGATAATGCTGGCGATAACGTTCGCCGTTTTCTGCCCCACGCCGGGTAATTCCATCAATGTTTTGATATCATTCGGAATCACGCTGTTAAAGCGCTCCGTCAGCATGTGGCACATGCCCAAAAGGTTTTTGGCCTTGGCATGATACAGACCGCAGTCGCGGATTTCCGCTTCCATTTCCTCCTGCGTCAGAGCGCCCATTTTTTCCGGCGTGTTCAGACGCGGAAACATACGAGCCGTAATCACATTTACGCGTTCATCCGTACATTGGGCCGAAAGGATTACCGCTACCAAAAGCTCAAACGGTGAATTATAATTCAGCGCCGTCTTGCTGCCCTTATAGGTTTCCTCCAGCTTGGCCAGAATAACTTCTCTTTGAGCCTTACGCATCAGTTGGTCAGGCTCCTTACCGGTGCAGGAATACGTCCGCCGCGGTTGATGAACTTTTCGGCGCTGAACTTCTTCACGCCCAGTACAGGCGCATAGCCAAGCAGACCGCCAAATTCAACACGGTCGCCTACGTCCTTGCCCGGAACAGGAATCAGACGTACTGCAGTAGTTTTATTGTTAATCATACCGATAGCAGCCTCATCGGCAATAATTGCGGAAATAGTTGCTGCAGTGGTATCGCCGGGAATAGCAATCATATCAAGACCTACGGAGCATACGCAGGTCATAGCCTCCAGTTTTTCCAAGGACAGGGCACCGCGTTCTACCGCAGCAATCATGCCTGCGTCCTCACTTACAGGAATGAACGCACCACTCAGGCCGCCAACATAGCTGGAAGCCATCAGTCCACCCTTTTTAACTGCGTCGTTCAACATAGCCAGGGTTGCGGTAGTGCCGGGGCCGCCGCAGCTTTCCAGACCGATTTCTTCCAGAATATGCGCAACACTGTCGCCGATTGCCGGAGTCGGAGCCAAGGACAGATCGATAATACCGAACTGGGTATTCAGACGGCGTGCAGCCTCCTGTGCTACCAGCTGGCCGACACGGGTAATCTTGAAAGCAGTTTTCTTAATTGTTTCGGCAACCATACCGATATCACCGTCACGTACCTGCTCCAGTGCATATTTAACAACGCCCGGGCCGCTGACGCCAACGTTGATAACGCTTTCCGGTTCGGTTACGCCATGGAAGGCACCTGCCATGAACGGGTTATCAGGCACAGCGTTGCAGAATACTACCAGCTTAGCGCAGCCAATCGCATCACGGTCAGCGGTACGCTCGGCAGCAGCCTTCACAACCTCGCCCATTTGTTTTACAGCGTCCATGTTGATGCCGCATTTGGTAGAGCCAACGCTTACAGAGGAGCAGACAATGTCGGTAACTGCCAGTGCTTCCGGAATGGATGCAATCAGATTGCGGTCGCCCTTGGTGTAGCCCTTGTCAACGAGAGCGGAAAAGCCGCCGATGAAGTTAACGCCAACCTGCTTGCCTGCGTTGTCCAGAGCTTGTGCCAGCGGTACATAATCGTTGCTGTCACAGCTTTCACCAACCATGGAAATCGGGGTTACGGAAATACGCTTGTTGATGATGGGCACGCCCAGCTCAACTTCGATATCCTCACCGGTTTTTACCAGATGCTCTGCCTTGCGGCAAATCTTATCATAAATCTTCTGCGCTGTTACCTTGATATCCGGATGACCGCAATCACGCAGGCTGATGCCCATGGTGATAGTACGCACGTCCAGCTTATTTTGGGTAATCATGCGCGTAGTTTCTAAAATATCGTCAGTATTGAATAACATGACAGCCTCCTATATACGATGCATTGCGCTGAAAATTTCTTCGCTCTGCAGACGGATTTCTACGCCGATTTCTTCGCCCAGCGCAGCCATTTTGTCACGTGCTTCGGCAATAGGCACGTTAGCCTCTGCCATATCAGCAATCAGCACCATATTGAAAAAGCCTTGCATAATATTTTGATTGATGTTGATAATGTTAATATTCATTTCTGCCAAAGCATTACTTACTTTAGCGGTAATACCTACCTTATCCTTACCTACGATAGTTAAAACAACTCGCATATCTGCGTCCTCCTTCAAAATAAATTAAGAGCAGCACTCATAGTACTGCTCTTATTGTATCACATCTTTGATACTCTGTGTTGTATACATGAAGAAGGCGCTTATTTTTCAGCCTCATACTTCGGCTTGGGGAACTTCATGATGAACTCCGTCCCCTGTCCCACTGTGCTCAACACGCGGATAGTGCCGCCATGGAAATTAACGCCATGCTTGACGATGGAAAGGCCTAAGCCCGTGCCCTCAATAGCCTTATGACGGCTGCGGTCGACACGGTAAAAGCGTTCAAAGATATGCGGCAGCTCGTCACCGGCAATGCCCATACCGGTATCAGCCACGCTGACAGTATATTTATTTTCACCTTCACTCAGGCGCAGCGTCACCTCACCGCCGGGATGATTATATTTCAGGCCATTATCCAGCAGATTAAAGAAAATTTCCTCCATAAGCGAAGAAATACCCAGCAGCTTACTGCTGCCATTGGTGTTATCGATAAGCTGCAGATTGACCTGCAATCTGCCTGCCTTATCCTTCAGGCGTGCCAGCGCACTCTGTGCCACATCCTGCAGGGTAAATTCTTCCATCATATCATGTGTAAGCTCATCAAGCTTCGACAGCTGCATGATATCATCAATCAGACGCAGAAGATTGTGCGCCTCATCGTTGATTTTCTGCAGAAAGCGCTTGGTATCCTCCGGCTTCACCAGGCCGCTGAGCATGATTTCCGAATAGCCCAGTACAGATTGCAGCGGTGTTTTCAGCTCATGCGAAACGTTAGCCGAAAACTCACGGCGGATTTTTTCCGAGGCAGTGCGCTCCGTTACATCCATAATCAGCAGTACAAAGCCCTTATCGGTGATTCTGCTGCCATTGAGCTGGTAATAGCTGCTGCCGCGGTTGATTACCAGGCGTCCCTTGCCCTCCTGCTCAATTTTGGCAAAAAGCTCCCGAATTTCGTCACTGTCATCAATCATATAAAAGCTCTTGCCCAACAGCTCCTGCTTTTCCTTGCCGAAGAATTTCATAACGCTTTTATTGACTGATTCGATTTCCCACACGGGATTAAGGAACATCAAGCCCTCATCCATATTATTGGTTACGGCCTTCAGCTCCTGTTTTTTATTTTTATAGCGGCGCATTTCCTTCTGCAGCTTTTCCTGCTGCAGCTCAAAATACTCCACAATCGGCTTCAGCTCGGGGTATACTCCAGATTGAGGTTTTCCAACGGCCGCAATACCCTTGCGGTAATAGTTTTTGCTGCCCAAAACGCACCGCACAAAACTACCAATGCCAACAGCACAAAGTAACCCAAAATTATTTTATACTGTTGAAAAACAGCGTCATTCGTGCGTGACAGGCGCAGCACATTACCGTCCGGCAGACGCACCGCATAGTACAAAATATTCTTGCCGATGGTTTCGGATGCACGCTGGCTGCGGCCTTCGCCGTTTGTCAGTGCCTCATGCACCTCCTCGCGCTCCAAATGGTTCTCCATTGATACAGCATCAGCATAATTGTCGTACAAAGCGTGACCGTCCGGTGCAATCAGCGTTACGCGGTCGGCCAGCTGCAGACGCTGCAGCTCGCTCACCGGCACATTGCCCTCTCCGTCAGCCACAATCAGCAGGTTCGCTTCACGCTTAAGGCTGGCAAAGCTGTCCTGCGTAATATATTGGCAGGAAAGCCAGAAAAAGAGCAGCAAAACAAGGCCTACCGCTGCCCCTGTCAGCAGCAGTATGCTGCGGAAAAGCCTCTGCTTCATTTTGAGGCCGCCATTCTGTAGCCAACGCCACGGATAGTTTCAATCAGCTCACCTGCATCGCCCAGCTTCTGGCGCAGGGTACGGATATGCACATCGACTGTACGTGTTTCACCGCTGAATTCATAACCCCAGATATCGTTAAGCAGCTTATCACGCGAAAAGACAATGCCCGGATGCTGCAAAAACTTACGCAGCAGCTCATATTCCTTCAGCGTCAGCACAACCTCGCTACCGCCTACGCTCACCTTATGCTCCATCTGGTTGACCTCCAGGCGACCGATGCGGATGATTTCTTCATCGTCCTCACTGGGGCGTGGTGCTGCGCAGCGGCGCAGCACAGCCTTGATGCGCGCCACCATCTCCAGCATACCGAAGGGTTTGGCAATATAATCGTCGGCACCGCTGTCCAGGCCCTTAACCTTATCAAACTCCGAGCCCTTGGCTGTAGCCATAATCACAGGGATATTCGCATAACGTTTATCAGCACGCAAGCGTCTAAGAATGCTTATACCATCCTCATCCGGCAGCATAATATCTAAAACAATCAGCTCAGGAACCTGCTTTTCCAGCAAAGCGAAAAGCTCGCGGCCACTGCCGCAGCCCTGTGCCTCCATGCCAACGGACTGCAGGGTGTAAACCTCCAGCTCGCAAATATTTTGTTCATCTTCCACGCAGAAAATCATGCAAAACACCACCAATCTATACTCTTATGCATTATTATATACGCAAAGCGGGATTTTTTCCTGTTAAATTTAGGTAAAAAATTTAACAGGCGTAAATTAATTGCTAAGCATGCAAAAAAGAGGCTGAGAGCAAAACTCTCAGCCTTGTACGATATGCGATTGTAGAAAAAACGAAAGCTGCTTACAGCAATCCTTTCCCTGCAGTTTAAATCTGCCAAAGTCTGTGATACACTCCGTTTTCCATATTATCGATTACATCTACCTTAAACGGCATATTTTCAATAATATCCAGTGTATCAAAATACGTATCCGGCGTAGCATAAAACTTAATCAGTCCGCTGGTGCCGTCTACGGTGCTCACCATGGCCAGATGCTCATAGCCTTCCATAATCCAGTTAACATCTGCAATACGCTCAGGCTCAACCTGCGCGTAGATCATACTGTGGGGTCCGGGGTCATTGTCACTCATTCTTTTACAACCTTTCTGCGTAATAAGCTGAATTGCAGCAGCGGCTTGTCGCTGGCTGCGGAAAATTTCTGCTGGGCATGCGGTGCGCAGTCAATCGGCGTACCTGCTTCATCCAGCATTTCTGTCAAAACAAAGGGCATTGTGCTGCCATCGGGCATCAAAAGCTCCAACGGCTCGCCTGCCTTTACATTATTGCGCTGCTCAAAATAAGCGCGCTTTTTCTCAGCATCGTAGCCTGTAACGATACCGACAAAATCATGTGTCTGCTCATACTTCGAGCTGGTGTAAACCTGCGCATCTCTGTCAGGCTTAGCCACAGCAAAGCCTGTGGTGTACTGGCGGTGTGAAACCTTGTTCAGCTCGGTAATCCACGCTTCCGGCACGCTGTAATGCTCCATATCTGCCCAGCATTGGTCGATAGCCTTGCGGTAAACGCTGACTACCGTTGCTACATAATGCACGCTCTTCATGCGGCCTTCAATCTTCAGGCTGCACACACCGGCACGCATCAGCTCGGGCAGATATTCAATCAGGCACAAGTCCTTGGAGTTCATCACATAGGTACCGCGCTCATCCTCCTCGAGGTCGAAGTATTCGCCCGGGCGCTTTTGCTCGCCCAGCTTATACATATTATATTCCCAACGGCAGGCCTGAGTGCAGGCACCGCGGTTGCCGTCGCGCCCTGTCAGATAGGCGCTCAGCAGGCAGCGTCCGCTGTAGGAAATACACATCGCGCCATGCACGAAGGTTTCCAGCTCTACCGAGGTTTTTTCGCTGATTTCGCTGATTTCTGCCAAGGACAGCTCACGCGCCAATACCACGCGTTCAGCGCCCAGCTGCTCCCACGCCTGTACAGCGGCGTAGTTGGTAGTATTAGCCTGTGTGCTCACATGCAGCGGCATATCAGGCACAACCTGACGGGCAGTGCTCCATACACCCAAATCGCTGATCAGCAAAGCGTCAACCTTGGCCTGCTGCAAACCGCGCAGATAATCCGGCAGTCTGTCGATATCCTCGTTATGTGCAAAAATATTTACCGTTACATAAACCTTTTTGCCGAGGCTGTGAGCATACTCTGCCATCTCCGCAATTTCCTCTAAAGAGAAATTGTTGGCAAAGGCACGCAGACCGAACAGCTTACCGCCCAGATAAATAGCATCAGCACCATACAGCAGTGCCATTTTTCCTTTTTCCATATTACCGGCAGGTGCCAGTAATTCGGGTTTAACTAAGTTTCTGCTCATTAATTCTCCTTAAAACACTTCTCCGCGCCGCCATAACGGCAACAGCAGAAATATGTAATAAACTGTTGTTAACCTATTTCCTCAATCGCCTTCAGATGCTCGGCATAGGTTTTGGTAAAACGATGGTGTCCGTCCTTTTCCGCAACAAAATACAGATAATCTGTCTGCTCCGGCTGCAGCACCGCCTTAATTGCGGTCAATCCCGGACTGCCAATCGGTCCCGGAGGCAAGCCGGGATTTTGGTAGGTGTTATACGGGCTCTGTATCTTGGTATCCGCAAAGGTAACTACTTCCTTCTGCGTTCCCAAAAGATACTGAATGGTCGTATCCGACTGAATCGGCATACCTATTGCCACACGCTTGAGGAAAACGCCGGCGATTTTCGGCTGTTCCTCGGCAAAAACTGCCTCCAGCTCCACCATCGAAGCCATATTGACAACATCACGCAAAGGCAGATTACGTTCTGCCACAGTCTTGGCAATACCGCTGCTCTGCATTTCCTTATCAAACTGCGCAACCATCATTTTGAGCATCTCCTGCTCGCTGATTCCCACCGGAAAATCATAGGTTGCCGGGTAGATAAAGCCCTCTGCCTTAAACAGCACATTGCTGTCATCTGTCTGCATGTAAGGATAGGGCGCATAATCCTTTGCCGCTGCCATAAACTTGTCAGCACTGCCAAGGCCTTCTGCCTCCAGCTTTTTCGCAGTTTTCGCCACACTGTAGCCTTCCGGTACGGTAAAGCGCACCTGCTTGATGCGTCCCTTAACCATAACATCAACAATCTGCTGGTTGCTCATGCCGCCGTCAATCTGGTAGGCACCAGCCTGCAGCTTGGTAGCCAGTCCCTTCCAGCGCGCCTCCATTTTAAAGGCAGCGGGATTTTTTACCAGCTTCTTTTCATGCAGCAGCTCGGCGATATCCGCCGTAGTCATGCCGTCCTTGACAACAATCAGGCGCGAGCCCTCTACGGCAAAGCCCTTATTGTTGCCCTGTCCGTTAAGATAAATTGTAAATGCTACCACGCCGGCAACCAGCAGCACCGCCAAAGCACCTGCCGCAGCCTGCACCGGATTGTCGCGCACCAGCGTTTTAAGCTTTTCTATATCCATCAGAAAACATCGTCACATCGCATAAAAATACCGGACCGAAGTCCGGTAAAATTGCTGACTGTGAATTACTCCTCGTCCTCAAACATTTCGTCATACTTAGCAGCAACTGCTTCGTATTCTTCGTCAGTCGGAGCGGTGTAAACAGCTTCGCCGTTTTCGTCAAAGTCCATGCGTGCGATAACGCAGGTATCTTCTTCTTCGTCATGCTCGTGGCAATCGCAGTCGTCATCCTCGCAGCAGCAGTCTTCCATCGGAACCAGTACTGCGAATTGTTTGTCATCAACAGTGATAACCATATCCTGATAGAACTCGTGCTCGTTGCCTTGCTCGTCAGTCAGAATAACACAGATAACTTCTTCTTCGCCTTCAGCCTGCATAGCTGCTAATTCTTCATCTCTAATGTCTTTTTCCATAAAGGCACCTCTTTCGTCATAGCTCAATAAATAAAAAGCTCAATTTTAATCTAAACATATTGTATAATAGGGACGCTAATCTGTCAAATTTTAAAGCTCTTGCTGTCCAGATAATTTTGCAGAATAACAACTGCCGCCATCATATCAATAACCTTCTTACGCTTTTTGCGGCGCAAATCCGCATCAACCAGCACCTTTTCGGCAGCCACGGTGCTCAGGCGTTCATCCCACAGCACAACCTGCACCTTCGGAAACATGGTGCGTAGCTTTTCGGCCATTGCTTCGCAGGCCTGCGCGCGTTCGCCGATAGTGCCGTTCATATTTTTAGGATAGCCTACAACCAAAGTATCTACCTCATGCTCGGCAATCAGCTCGGCAATACGGGCATAGTCGCGTTCCTCCGTAGTACGGCGGATGGTTTCCACGCCGTTAGCAATCATGCCCAGCAAATCGCTCACGGCGATACCGATAGTTCTTGTTCCTACATCAAGGGACATTTTACGCATTAAGTTACGTTCTCCTTTTACTTGTTAATCTGCTGCAGATAATTCTTTACCAGCTCTTCAATCAGCTCATAGCGCTCGTGACGGCGCAGCTTGGTGCGTGCGTCCTCAAAACTGGTGATATAAGTGGGGTCACCGCTCAGCAGGTAGCCTGCTAATTGGTCCACAGGGTTATAGCCCTTCTTTTCCAGGGCAGCATATACTTCTTTTATAGTTTCAGCAACGTTCAGCTTTTCCGGCTCACGTTTGAACATCATAGTTTCTTGAGATACTTCAGACATACGAAACACTCCTTTCGTTTTTCGTAAATATATTGTAGCACATTTTGAGCGAAAAAGCTGTGTTTTTCTGGTTAATTTAACAGATAGAGAGCAACAGCAATTTAATATTAAGCCAAAAGCATAGTTTGAAAACAAAAGGCACATTACTCTTTACTCATAAATGTGAGTAAGGCAATGTGCCTTCTTGCTTGCAATTACAGCTTCGCAACGACATCCTTATCAAAAACCTTCGCCAACAGCTCCTTAGCTCTGGCATCAACCTCTTCATCAATATACCCCTGCACCTTCAGCAGCGCAAAGGTAATTGCCACCAGGTCATCACTGTATCCCAGCACCGGCGTCATATCCGGCACAAAATCCAGGGGAGCGATTAAATACCCCAAAGCTCCCATAATCAACGCCTTTTCCTTCGCAGGAACCTCCGGCTTCTGCAGTACGCACCACAGCTGCACAACCTTGTACAGCAGCTCAATGCCGATGTGGGCACCGTAGCGGCTGATTTTATGCAGCAGGCCTTCCTCGCTGTAGCTTCCGGAATACTTCTGCAGCTCGCCGTCATTGATTTTCTTTTTGTCAAAGTCTTTGTGTTCTGTCATTTTGCTCCACTCTTTTCCAAACCGTGGACGAATGCTTAGCGCATGTTGATGAATTGCAGATCAACGCCGAAATCGCCGGCCTTCAACAGCTGGATAACAGCCTGCAGGTCATCCTTTTTCGCACCGGCAACACGTACCTGGTCATCCTGAATCTGAGCAGTTACCTTCAGCTTGGAAGCCTTGATAGCTGCCACGATTTTTTTACCGTTCTCTTTGGAAATACCCTGTTGGATTTCCAGAGATTGGCGAACGGTGCCTTTGGCAGCGGGCTCAATTTTGCCCGGAACCAGACAACGCAGAGGAATACCGCGTTTAGCCATTTTTTGGCGCAGCATATCTAAAATTGCGCCCAGCTTGTACTCGTCCTCAGCTGCAATTTTTACTTCCTTCTCACCGAGCTCGATGGAAGCATTGCTGCCGCGGAAATCATAACGTTGGTCAATCTCTTTCTTAACCTGGTTGACAGCGTTATCCATTTCCTGCATATCAACTTGGGAAACAACGTCAAAGGAACTATCTTTTGCCATTATTATTATCCTCCTAAATGTAGCTAAAGTTTATCATGCCTAATTATATCAGAGAAAGCGCTTTAACGCCAGTAAAACTACCGGCAGCGGCAATTTTGCTTATTTACCTGCATTTTTGCCATGCATATAAGCATGCTCCTGGCTCAGCTCGCTCAAAAGCTGCAGACCGCTCCAGGTGCAGTTGGTGGGCGTCAGCATTGCCTTAAGCGCTACCTGACGCAGCTTACCCTTTTTAACGGCAGCCAGCAGTCTGTCCAAATCCTGACGGCTGAAGCCGCACATGAGCAGCATTTCCTCCTGCCCTTCGTCACCGCTGTAAGCCTCACTGACAGGCGCCACCTCGGGCAAGCCTGCCAGATAGCCTACAGGCTGCAGCAGCTCCTCACGCGTCACGGCGCGCAGCTGCGTGCGCAGCATCATGCAGATGAGCTTCAGCGCCTGCAGACGCTCAGGCGTAAAATTATAGGCCAAAATTATTTTTTGCATATGTATCTCCTATCTCAGGCAAACAAATCAATCTGGTTATTTTCCGGCAAATCGCCCAAAACGCCCATGTCAGCCAGCTTTTCGATAACACTCTTGTTGACACCGGAACGCTGGCGCAAATCCTCCTGAGAGATAAACGGCCGGTTGATGTCCCTCGCCGCAGCAATGCTCTTAGCCGCGTTTTCACCTACACCGCCCAAGGCAGCCAAAGGCGGACGCAGGCCGTTTTCCGTAACCAGGAATTTAATCGGGTCCGACTTATATAAATCCATCTTATCAAAGCTCAGACCGCGCTCCAGCATCTCGTTGACCAGCTCCAGATAGGTAACCGTCGTTTTATCCAGCGGCGAAGCCTTGAAGCCCTGCTGGTAAACATTCTTGATGAAATTCTTTACATAGCTCTTGCCCTTGGAAACATGGGTGTAGTCAAAATCCTTGGCACGCACCGTAAAGTACGCTGCATAAAATTCCTTGGGATAATGCACCTTGCAATAGGCAATACGGTAGGCCATCAGAACATACGCAACGGCGTGCGCCTTCGGGAACAGGTACTGTACCTTTTCGCAGGACTTGATATACCATTCGGGAATATTCACCGCGCGCATAGCCTCGAGCATCTTCGGCTCCAGACCTTTTTTCGCCGCCTTGCCCTTACGCACATGCTCCATCGTCTTAAACGCCAGACTGGGTTCCACGCCCTTGGAAATCAAGTGCGTCATAACGTCGTCACGCGTGGAAATAGTTTCGGCAACAGGCTTGCCTTCCTTAATCAAATCCTGTGCATTGTTCAGCCATACGTCCGTACCGTGCGAATAACCGGATACACGCACTACCTCACTGAATTTCTTCGGCTGTACGTCACTGATCATCTGACGCACGAACTTGGTACCGCATTCAGGGATACCGAAGGTGCCGACGGCACTGTCAATCTGCTCCGGCGTAACGCCGAGAGAGCTTGTATCCTGGAAGATACGCATCGTTTCTTCATCGCCCACAGGAATCTTCTTGGGATCAAAGTTAGGATCCACATCCTCCTGCAGATATTTTTCCAGCATCTTCAAAACCATCGGATCATCGTGGCCCAGAATATCCAGCTTAACCAGACGGTCATTGATGCTGTGATAATCGTAGTGAGTAGTAATCGTAGTGCCATCCTTATCATCGGCAGGACGGTTCATCGGCGTAATATAATGGATATCCATATTACGCGGCACAACCATGATGCCGCCGGGATGCTGGCCCGTGGTGCGCTTGATACCGGCAAAGCCTTCAACCAGTGCAGCAACGTGCGCAGGATGCACATGCAGATTCTTGCTCTCGTAATATTTTCTGATAAAGCCTATCGCCGTTTTATTGGCGATGGTCGCAATAGTACCGGCGCGGCAAACGTTGTCGCGGCCGAAAAGCTCCTCGGTGTACTTATGTGCTACACTCTGGTCGGACATGGCGGACGGATCATCGGGATCGATACCGCCGGAGAAGTTCAAATCGATATCAGGAACCTTATCGCCGTGGAAGCCCAGGAAAACCGCAAACGGGATATCATGACCGTCGCGCAGCATTCTGGTGCCGCATTCGGGGCAATCCTTCGGTGGCAGATCAAAGCCACTGTCGACCTCATTGTTCATAAAGAATTCGCTGTGACGGCAATGCGGGCAGCGGTAATGCGGCTTCAGCGCATTAACCTCGGTAATATCCAGCATCGTAGCAACAAAGGACGAGCCTACGCTGCCACGCGAGCCTACCAGGTAACCGCGGTCGATAGAATGCTTAACCAGCTTATGCGCAATGTAATACAATACAGAGAAGCCGTGGCCGATAATAGCATCCAGCTCCATCTTCAAGCGGTCCTCAACAATCTGCGGCAGCTTTTCGCCGTACCATTCATGCGCCTTGGCATAGGACAAATCACGCACGGCATCCTCCGCACCGGGAATAGAAGGCGAATACAGCTGGTCGCGGTCGGGAACAGGCTTAATGCGTTCAATCATATCCGCAATCTTATTGGTATTCGTAACAACAACCTCGTAGGCTGCCTCATCGCCCAAATAAGAGAGCTCCTCGAGCATCTCCTCCGTAGTGTGCAAGTACAGCGGCGGCTGCAAATCCGCATCCTTGTAGCCCTGACCGGCCTGCAGAATCGCACGCAGCTGCGCATCCTCCGGATTGAGGAAATGCACGTCGCAGGTTGCCACAGTCAGCTTGCCCAAGCGCTTGCCCAGCTCGTAGATTTTGCGGTTATGCTCGCGCAAATCCTCCTCCGTGCAGTAATTTTCACGCACCAGAAACTGGTTATTACCCGTCGGCTGGATTTCCAGATAATCATAAAAGCCGGCGATTTCCTCCAGCTCCTCATCGCTCGCACCCAGGCGCACCGCGCGGTAAAGCTCACCCGCCTCGCAGGCCGAGCCGAGAATAAGGCCCTCGCGATGCTCCTCGATAACAGCGCGCGGCAGCAGCGGACGCTTATTCAGATAACGCAGGTGGCTGATGGTAACGAGCTGGTACAGGTTACGCAGACCAACCTCATTCTTCGCCAGAATAATAATATGGTGACTGCTGATTTTGCTCTTGCCCTTGGTCGCAGCATCGGGATTTTCCGTATCAACAGCATCATCCTTCGTCTGGCGGTCGCTGATAAGATAACCCTCCATGCCAAAAATCAGCTTCAGGTCACTGCCCTCCGCCGCATCAAAGCAGAACGGAAAGGCCTGCACTACACCATGGTCGGTAATCGCCAAAGCCTTGTGGCCCCAACGGATAGCCTGCTTGACCAGGCCCTCCATCGGCGTCAGGCCATCAAGCTTACTCATCTTCGTATGGCAATGCAGCTCAACCCTCTTGACCTCGGCATTATCCATGCGCTCCTCCTTGGCATCGAGCTTCATAATACCACGAGGCATCATGCACATCTCGTCAAAGGCAAAGCGGTCGGGTGCAACATCACCCTGCAGACGCAAGCGCATACCGGGCTTCAGCAGATTTTTAAACTCGTTGCATTCCTTGCGCGGGTCACCGCCGTCACGCTTGTCAAAGCGCAGCTTAACGAAAATACCGCCGGTATCATCGCTCACGTTAAAGGTAAGCACAATGGAACCCACGCGCGTTTCCTTATCAATAAAGGTCTGCAGCGCACCGTCCTTATCCAGGCTTTTGACAAAGGTGCCTTCGATAACAACATTGCGCTCTTCCTCGGTAACAGTATCAAGCTTGCGCGGTGTACCCTTGATTTTCTTGCCCCACAGCTGGCCGTCAGCCTTCTTTTCACCGTATAAGGCTGCCATGGCCTGCAGATACTCGGGATCCTCCTCCGGATTGTTATAGGACACTTCGCAGGGAGGCTCCGGCGGCAGAGTTTCGCCGATTTCAATATCAGGCGGCTCCGGCGGCAAAGGAATTTCCTCCGGCAAAGGCTCGCCGGTACAATCGGTAATCTCCACCTCTGCCTGCGGCTCGCGCTGCGGCAGATGGCATTTTGAACCGTCACCGTCGCAAATCATATCTACGCTTTGCAAAGAAAAAGCGGCTGCAAGCTGCTGCGCCGCCTTCTGCAGCAAGCCGCCGGTAAGATGGGCGGCACAGCTGAAGTGTACCTCCCACTGACAGGCAGACTCGTCTACACAAATCTGATTAATATGCATCAGCTTCAGCTGCATCAGTTCCACCGGGGAAAAGGTCAGCGAAGCTAAAAAACTATAAAATTTTTCTTCATCAGGAATCAGGCAATATTTTTTATTCACATTAAATCCTTTCCTAATAATGACGGGAGAAGTTGTTGGATTATGATGACGTGCTATCTTCCTTTTTCCCTGAGATAAGCTAGAGTGCGTCAGATGCTAGGCGCGGATGCCGACGGCGTACTTTTAGTACGTCGAGGCGACGCAACAACGCAGATGGCGTGCTATCTCATCCTCTATTTTTTGAGATAAGCTAGAGTGCGTCAGATGCCAGAGCGGATGCCGACGGCGTACTTTTAGTACGTCGAGGCGACGCAACAACGCAGATGACGTGCTATCGCTTATCTCACTTATCGCATATTTTCGACGCCAACAACACCCTCTATCCCCTGCAACCCTCTGACAATATCTCCGCCGTCGGGCGCAGTTTTGCCAAGCTTCATAAAGACCTCCAGGACCAGGCGATTCTTTTCCTTATCGCGTTTTACGTTCAGCGATTTTACCTGCACGCCGTTGAGCGACAGATAACCGGTAACATCGGTAATGGCACCTGAGCGGTTAGTAGTAATGATGCGGATAAACTGGCGGTCACTGCGGCTGTTGGCAGCGAAGCGTTTTTCCCAGGTATGGAAGGTAACAAGAGTTATCATGGTGATGACGGTTGCTACACTGCTGAGGAAGTACATACCGCTGCCGGCAGCAAGGCCGATTGCAGAAACCATCCACAGGCTGGCAGCAGTTGTCAGACCGCGGATAGTTAAACCCTCATGCAGAATGGTACCTGCACCGAGAAAGCCTATGCCGCTGACAACCTGGGCTGCAATACGCGCCGAGTCACGGCGTTGGCCGATATCCTCCTCCAGCTTGGCAGTCTGAGGATAGACATCATCAAAGCCGTAAAGCGAAACGAGCATAAACAGCGCCGAGCCAACGCACACAAGAATATGCGTGCGGAAACCGGCAGGACGGTCACCGCTGCCTCTTTCTATACCGACAATACCGCCGAGAATTGCAGCAACAACCAGCCTGATAACCATAACAACCTCTTTGTTATGCAAAAAAGAAGTATTAATCAAATCCATGCCAGTATCACCTCACAGCTTCAGTTCCCTCTGCCTGCGCTGAGCGCAGACGCGGGAACTGAGTTATTTTTACAGCTTTTGCAGCATCTCCTTGATAGCAGTGATATAGTCACTGTCCAGCGGCAGCATGCTTACTTCGCCGGTCTTACGAACTTTTACTTCCAGCTCGCCGGTCTGCAGAGTCTTAGGACCTACAACTACGCGCAGCGGATAGCCGATTAAATCTGCGTCCTTGAATTTTACGCCCGGACGCTCCTTGCGGTCGTCGATAACAACCTCAACGCCTGCTTTGTGCAGCTCGTTGTAGATTTCTTCAGCCTTAGCGAAGGATGCTTCGTCCTTTACGTTTACAGGTACAACAAGTACTTCATACGGAGCAATAGCAACAGGCCAGATCATGCCGTCGGCATCATGGCTTTGTTCAACGCAGGCAGCCATAGTACGGCCTACGCCGATACCATAGCAGCCCATTACCATCGGCTGCTCTTTGCCGTTTTCATCCAGATAGGTGCATTTCATAGCTGCGCTGTATTTGGTGTGCAGCTTGAATACCTGGCCTGCTTCGATACCGCGAGCCTTAGCAATCGGAGCGCCGCAGTGCGGGCAGGGATCGCCTTCAGCCATCAGACGGATATCGGCAACGTAGGTCGGAGTGAAGTCACGGCCCGGGTTAGCGTTGATGTAGTGGAAGCCTTCATGGTTAGCACCACAGCAAACATTGTGCATATTCATAACGGTTGCATCGCAAACGATAATAACCTTTTTGGGATCAAGGCCTACAGGGCCCATGTAGCCGCCGACAGTGCCAGCCTTAGCCAGCAGCTCTGCCTCAGCCATTTCCAGCTCAACTGCGCCTACGGTGTTTTGTACTTTAGTTTCGTTAACCTCGTGGTCACCGCGAACGAAGCACAGTACCAGGCCTTTTTCGCATTGGTAGGCAACAGCCTTTACAGATTTTTCAATCGGAGCGTTGAGGAAAGCGCAAACGTCGGCAATAGTCTTGCAGTTCGGAGTTTCAACCTCGCTCAGCTCCTGCATTTCTTCTGCCGGAGCCTCTATCGGATACAGCTCTGCCTTTTCGATATCGGCAGCGTAATCGCATTTGGTGCAGTAGGTAATTTCTGCTTCACCGCTGTCTGCCAGCACCATGAACTCATGGCTGCCGGTGCCGCCGATAGCACCGCTGTCTGCTTCTACCGGACGGAAGTTCAGGCCGCAGCGGGTAAAGATTTTGTCATAGGCATCATACATGGCCTTATAGGAAACATCCAGACCTGCTTCATCACGGTCAAAGGAATAGCCATCCTTCATGATGAAGTCACGGCTGCGCATCAGGCCGAAGCGCGGACGGCGTTCGTCACGGAATTTGTCCTGAATCTGATACAGATTCAGCGGCAGCTGGCGGTAGGAACGTACATCGTTCTTAACCAGAGTAGTAACCATTTCCTCGTGGGTAGGACCAAGGCAGTATTCGTGGCCGTGACGGTCCTTCAAGCGTACCATTTCTGCGCCGTAAGCGTCCCAACGGCCGCTTTCCTTCCAGATTTCTGCCGGCTGCATAATCGGCATCATGATTTCCTGGCAGCCTGCATGGTCCATCTCTTCACGGATAATATTTTCGATTTTTTTAATAACACGCCAAGCCAGCGGCAGGTAGGTGTACATGCCATTGGTGGATTTACGCATAAAACCGGCACGCAGCAGCAGCTGATGGCTCGGGATTTCAGCCTCGGACGGAACCTCACGCAGAGTGGGTGCATACATTTTAGAAACTTTCATTAACGGGATACCTTCCTCTCAAGTAAAATTTTATCTATTTCAGCAAAAAGCTCGCTTACAAGCTGATCCTCGGGAACCTTGCGCAGGATTTCTCCCTTGCGGAATACAAGTCCCTCGCCGATGCCGCCGGCAATGCCGACGTCAGCCTCACGCGCTTCACCGGGTCCGTTGACCACGCAGCCCATGACAGCAACCGTAATGGGTTCTTCAATATCTGCCAGACGGCGTTCAACCTCCAGCGCCAGCTTTTCCAGACTGATGCGGGTACGTCCGCAGGTCGGACAGCTGATTAAGGTCGGTCCGTGCTCACGCAGACCAAGGGATTTCAGAATATCATAGGCCACACGCACCTCGTTTACCGGTTCACCGGTCAGCGAAACGCGGATGGTATCGCCGATGCCCTCGGCAAGCAGCGTACCGATGCCTACAGCGGATTTGATAATACCGCTGTTGACGGTGCCTGCCTCCGTAATGCCTACATGCAACGGATAATCACACTGCGCTGCCATCAGACGATAGGCCTCCAGTGTCAGCGGCACATCATGCGCTTTGAGCGAAATCTTAATATTACGATAATCCATCGCTTCAAGAATGCGGACGTGGCGCCAAGCAGCCTCCACAAGAGCCTCCGCGGTGGGATGACCGTATTTTTCCAGCAAATCCTTCGGCAGGGAGCCGGCGTTAACACCGATGCGGATAGGAATATTGCGTTCCTTCGCTGCTTCCACCACAGCGCGCACCTTCTCCTCACCGCCGATATTGCCGGGGTTTAAGCGCAGGCCGTCAACGCCTGCTTCAATCGCTGCCAGAGCCAGCTTATAATCAAAATGAATATCAGCAATGACAGGAATCGGACTTTTCTTACAAATAGTTTTCAGGCCCTCCGCCGCTGCCATATCAGGCACGGCACAGCGGATAATATCACAGCCTGCATCTGCCAGACGCTGAATCTGCTCCAAGGTTGCAGCAGCATCGTCTGTATGTGTGTTAGTCATAGACTGAACGGCAATCGGAGCATCGCCGCCCACAGCCACGCTGCCTACGTGCAGCTGGCGGGTTTTTCTACGTTCTATCACTTTCGTTCACCTCTTAACGTGTTATATCCTTAAAGGTGGAAAATACTGTCAGCGCTAAAATCAGCGCAATACCAACCATCTGGATGTTAGTCATAGCCTTGCTGCCGAGCGGTTTACCGCGCAGGCCCTCCAAAAGCAGCAGTACAAAATGTCCGCCGTCCAATGCAGGCAGCGGCAGCAAATTGATAACACCCAGGTTGATGCTCAAAAAGGCAACAAAGGTAATCAACGGCAGCATGCCCTTTTCCGCCACCTGACCTGCCATCTGTGCCACGCCGATAGGACCGGCCACCTCAGCCGGAGCCTTACCGGAAACAATCTTGTACAGACCGTTCAGCATAGAAACGATAATATTTTTGGTATATACGCAGCCTTCTTTAATCGAGCCGAAAAAGCCCAGGCTGACCTTGTTGAACTTGGGGCTGATGCCGATTAAAGGACGACCTGCCTCTCTGTCATACACAGGAGTCATGGTGTAGCTTTTTACAGCGCCCTTACTTTCAGCCGTCAGCGTTACCGGATTAGTACCGCTGGCACGCAAATTAGTAACAACCTCAGTCCAGGTAGCAACAGGCTTATTGTTAATCGTCAGAATGCGATCACCGTTACGCAGGCCCGCTCTTTCCGCAGCCATGCCGTCTACAACAGTGCCCAAGATTGGCTCATTCACCAGCTCTTGTCTGCCCTCCAGCATAAAAATGCCGCTGAAGAGAATTATCGGCAACAGAAAATTCATCAGCGCACCTGCCAGAATAACCAGCATTCTGGAGGGAATCGGCTTAGATTTAAAGGTTCCCGGTTCAGGCGGATCGTCAGGATCCATACCTGCGATTTTATTATAGCCACCTAACGGAATAGCCCGCAGGCTGTACAGGGTATCACCATCCTTTTGCTGATACAGCTTAGGACCGAAGCCGATGGCAAATTCATCAACACGCATACCAGTGAGCTTCGCCGTAATAAAATGACCGAATTCGTGTACCGTAACCAGCACACCAAAAACAAAAACAGCGGCTAAAATTGTAAGCATTTTACCTCCTTACGATAGTCGGCTAATCCTGCCGGCCTTCAGTCTATAATTTAGCAATAACCCCTTGGGCTGCAGCACGCGCCCAGGCATCCGTTGCTTCAATATCCTCCAGCTGCGGGCGCAGAACATTGTTATGCTGCTCTGTAACCGTAGCAGTGATATAAGGGATATCCAGATATTTAATTTTGCCTGCTAAAAAGGCATATACAGCCTCCTCGTTGGCAGCATTGAAGGCACAGGGCAGAGTGCCGCCGGCCTTACCGCAGTCAATAGCAATCTTCAAGGAAGGAAATGCTTCTAAATCAGGTGCTTCAAAGGTAAGATTACCCGCAGCAACAAGATCAAGCTGTTCAAAGCTATAATCATAGCGCTCCGGCCAGCTCAAAGCGAACTGAATCGGCAGACGCATATCAGGCACACCCAGCTGAGCAATCACACTGCCGTCACAGAATTCTACCAAGCTGTGTACGATGCTCTGCGGATGCACAACAACCGCAATTTTATCATAGGGCATATCAAACAGCCAATGTGCCTCCATAACCTCCAGGCCCTTATTGGCCAGTGTAGAGGAATCGAGCGTAACCTTCTGCCCCATGCTCCAGTTGGGATGATTGAGGCATTGCGCCAGGGTTACATTTTCCAGCTCACTGCGCTTTTTACCGCGGAAGGGACCGCCGCTCGCCGTAATAATCAGGCGTTTGACCTCCTTTTCCGTACCGCCGCGCAGAGATTGGAAAATAGCACTGTGCTCACTGTCAACAGGTGTCAGGCTTACGCCGTGCTTACGCACAGCCCCCATAACAATGCTGCCGGCAGCAACAAGCGTTTCCTTATTCGCCAGCGCAATATTCTTGCCGCAGGCAATAGCAGCCAATGTCGGACGCAGGCCGGCATAGCCTACCATCGAACCAAGCACTGTATCCGCTCCCTCGTAGGTAGCGGCAGCCAGAAGGCCTTCCTCCCCGGCTAAGATTTCTGTCTTGCCGTGATAGCGGTCAGCCAGGCGTTTAGCAGCAGCCTTATCCGTCAAAACGGCAATATCAGGCTCAAACTGCTTAATCTGCTGCTCTAAAAGCTCATCGCTTTTATGCGCAGCCAACGCGCGTACCTTCAGCTTTTCGGGATTGGCAGCGGCAACCTCCAAGGTCTGACGACCGATAGAGCCTGTACTGCCCAAAATAGAAATATTCTTCATTTGTTATCCTCTATTCTTGAAACATAGATAAAGCGCTGATAATCATCAGCAGATAATACACAACCGGTGCCGTAAACAGCAGGCTGTCGAAACGGTCCAGCACACCGCCGTGACCGGGGAAAATCTTACCGGAATCCTTGATGTCAAAGCTGCGTTTGACAATGGATTCGATCAAATCGCCGATTGGAGCAAAAATTGCCACCGCCAGCGCCACTACCACAGCATGCCACAAAGCAATGCCCAGGCAGATAATGCACAGAAACAGCACAGTCACAAAGCAGCCGACAAAGCCGCAGACAGCACCTTCAAAGGATTTTTTCGGGCTGACACTGCAGAACGGAGTTTTGCCGAAGGCACGGCCGAAGAAATACGCAAAGGTATCGCTGGCCCAGGTACCCAAAAGTACAATCCACAGGCAGATTTCGCCGTACTCAAATACGCGGAAGCCCAGGTCGATATGCGGACCGCCGTCAAAGGTACGCAGCAGAATAATGTGCGCAAACAAAAGACCGCAGTACAGCATGCCCCAGGCAGTAAGCGCACTGTTTTCTGCCCAATGCTGCTCGCCTCTGTTGCAATGCAGCCACAGGCCTTCAATCGTGCTGAAAATAAAGAACAGCGCTGTGAGCATCACAATAAATGCCAGCGTGTAAACGCCCTCCAGCTCAAAATAATAGCCTGCACCGGCAACCAGCACCATCAGCAGTGCGCCCACGCCACCGGTCAGCGTGTAGGCATGATAGCCCTTGTTCTCCACCATCTTGTGGTATTCGTACCAGGCCACAGCAGCCAAAACAGCAACAGCAGCATTAAAAAGCATACCACCCTTGGTGATAATGCCGACTGCCGCCACAATACCGATTACACCGGTAATAATACGTGTTAACATAGTTAAAATACATCCTTCTTTGAATTATAAAATTGATTGGAGCCCTGAATATTAATACTCGTACTGCTAGGAGCCCTGACGAAGTATACGGCCTCTTACCGGCTGACTAAGCCGCCGAAACGGCGCTCGCGCCCCTGATAAGCCAAAATAGCCTCCACCAGATGATCCGGTGTAAATTCCGGCCAGAACACCTTGGTCGTCCAGATTTCCGCATAAGCAATCTGCCAGAGCAAAAAGTTGCTGATACGCAAATCACCGCCCGGACGGATAAGCAGATCCGGCGCAGGCAGGCCCTTGGTATACAAATGGTTTTCAAATACATTATTATCTATATCGTCTACGGCCAGAGTACCATTGGCAGCTTCCGCCGCAATAGTACGCACAGCATGCAGGATTTCTGCCTGTCCGCCGTAGTTTATAGCCAAATTCAAAATAATACCGGTGTTGTTTTTCGTTGCCTCTATTGCATGCTCCATCTTCTGCTGCACAATCTCAGGCAGACCTTTACGCGAGCCGATAAAACGCACCTGTACGTTATTCTCGTTAAATTCATCAATTTCGTTGGTCAGATAACGGCTCAAAAGCTCCATGATGAAGTTTACTTCCGTCACCGGACGCTTCCAGTTTTCTGTCGAAAATGCATAAGCACTGATAACCTTAACTCCCAGCTTATCAGCTGCACGGACAATAGTTTTCAGTGTTTCTGCTCCGGCCTGATGGCCAAAGGTGCGCACCTTGCCCTGAGCCTTGGCCCAGCGACCGTTGCCGTCCATAATAATTGCAATATGCTGAGGAATATTCTGCATATCCAGATCCTCAGTATGCATTACGATATTATTCTTAGTCTTATTTTTTGTTTGAAACAAGCCTCTAAACACAAGCATCAAGCCCTTCGCTAAAATTTGTAACTTGCTTTTAGTTTTCTTTACTTTTCCCCTGATTAAAGAAGAGGCGTGCCTCCCCCTTGCGGGAGGCCGCCTTCCTGATTTTGCATTGCAGTCTTGAATTACTCGATAGCGCCAACCGGGCAGCTAGCAGCGCAAGCGCCGCATTCTACGCAGTCTTCACCGATTTCATATTTACCGTCAACTTCAGTAATAGCGCCAACGGGGCAGGTAGCAGCACAAGTACCGCAGCCTACGCAAGAATCCTTATCAATTTTCAGAGCCATTCGTCGCACCTCCTTCCTTATCTATACACAATGGTAAGAGCTAATCTATTAGCAGACAACTGCTGTTGTCTTACTACATATCTGCGCACCTCGCGACCTTCAAAGTCTGCCTCGCTTGCACGCGGCGGCAGCAGAAGCTGCACCTCATAGGTGCAGCCTGCGGCCTCCAGGCGACGGACAGCCTCCTCGAGAGGCAGTGCCAAAACCTGTGGAATTTCCATTATACTTCCATTACTTCTTTTTCTTTGTTAGCAGCTGCAGCATCAATTTCCTTCATGACCTTATCTGTCAGCTTCTGTACCTTTTCAGTGCCCTTCTTAGCTTCGTCCTCAGTGATTTCCTTAGCCTTTTCGGTCTTTTTGATAGCATCGTTGGCATCACGGCGCAGGTTGCGGACTACAACACGGTATTCCTCAGCTTTTTTATGTACAACCTTAACCAAATCCTTACGGCGCTCTTCGGTCAGCTGCGGCAGGTTCAGACGAATGCAGATACCGTCGCTGTTCGGGTTCAGGCCGAGGTCGGATTTCATAATTGCTTTTTCGATATCCTTCAGGATGTTTTTCTCCCACGGTTGAATAACAATCATGCGCGGTTCCGGTACGGTTACGCTTGCAACCTGGGTTACAGGTGTCGGGGAACCGTAGTAATCAACCATAACCTTCTCCAGCAGAGAGGGAGTTGCACGGCCAGCACGCAGGCTTGCCAGATCTACACGCAGAGCAGCAACGGATTTTTCCATCTTGCTCTCGATACCGCTGATAATTTCATTAACTGTTGCCATTATTCCTTACCTCCTACCAGGGTACCAATTTTTTCGCCTGCAGCAGCACGCAGAATGTTACCCGGTTCATCAATATTAAATACTACAATAGGAATGTTGTTATCCATGCACAGGCTGATTGCAGTAGAATCCATTACGCTGAGATGACGTTTGATAACCTCGATGTAAGGCAGCTCATCAAATTTCTTCGCATCCGGATTAACTGCCGGGTCGCTGTCATAAACACCATCTACGCCTTTTTTAGCCATCAGGATAGCGTCTGCTTCGATTTCCGCAGCACGCAGAGCAGCGGTAGTATCGGTGGAGAAATAGGGGTTACCGGTACCAGCGGCAAAAATAACGACTCTTGCTTTTTCCATATGGCGGATAGCACGGCGACGAATGTAGGGTTCTGCAATCTGACGCATTTCAATAGCGGTCTGCACACGGGTCGGAACCTCTAAGTTTTCCAAAGCATCCTGCAACGCCAAAGAGTTGATAACGGTTGCCAGCATTCCCATGTAGTCAGCAGTAGCACGGTCCATGCCTTTGTTGCGGCCGCTGAGTCCGCGCCAGAAGTTACCGCCGCCGTTAACGATAGCAACCTCTACCCCTGTCTCAACTACAGCCTTGATTTGCTTGGCCAAGGCATATACTACTGTCGGATCAATGCCAAAGCCTTTTTCACCGGCCAGGGCTTCACCACTAAGCTTTAAAACTACACGTTTGAATTTCTTAAGTTCTGTCACGATAGCGACCTCCCATTTTTTACTTATTCCTATACTCTATTCAATAATTATACCAAAAATACCTGCTTTATTCTACCAAAAATTTTATGAAGAATTAGCGAAAGAAATTCCCCAGCTAATCTGACCATAAATAATTTTCCCGTTCTGGCAATATTATTATAGCCAAACAGCGATATAATAGTTTTTATCATCTTATAAAGAGGGGAATGTTTATATGGAACATATAGAACGTAAAGCACAAAAAAGTAACGCCACCCTAGCAATCTGCATCACCGCACTGTTTATGGCGCTCAACATTATGATGAGCTCCTTCGGTCTGCCGGTACCGGGCGGTCATTTATATCTTAATGATGTTATCATCTGCACGGCAGCAATTCTGTTGGACGATCCCAAGGCTGCTTTCATCGTCGGCGGCGTGGGTGCCTTCTTGGGCGATTTATTCTTCTACCCGACACCGCTGTTCGTTTCTCTGGTTACTCACGGCATTCAGGCTGTTGTTATCTGCCTCTTGGCACACCGCGGCGGCAAGGTCAGCTTCAAGGGCGCTGCACTCGGCGTAATTTTAGGCGCTGTTATTATGGTTGTGGGCTATTCTCTGGGACGTGCTTTTATTTACAGCACACCGCATTACGCTTACATCAAGCTGCCCTACCAGATTCTGCAGGCAGCTGTCGGCGGCCTGATTCTTTCCTTCAAGGCCGGTCTGCTGGAACGCTTCGACAAAATGTTCCGCAAATAATTTTTACCGCTAACACAAAAGCTGTTGTACGCAAGCAAACGTACAACAGCTTTTTTATTTTGTAAATTCCGGCACCCGGTATGCTTATATCAGCAGTTTCTCCAAGTAACAGCCTTCAGATATATGCTTACCTTCCCAAAAGACTTGGCAGCATGCACAAGCGACTTTTTCAATTATGCGCTCAGCTTAGAGGCCAGCTCGCGCACCTCTGCTTCCGACAGCTTGGAAAGACGAACGGTAAACTCAATGCTCATGCCCTCAGCCAACAAATCCTTAGCAAATTCAATCTTCTTTTCTTTTGCCATTGCTTCTGCTGCTTCTTTAGCTCTTTTTGCTGCAAATTTTTCAAATACATCGCCCATATTCGTCAACCCCTTTTCTGTTTCCTTAAAATATCTTGCTTTTTCTGCCAACTCGGGATAATACATATCGTCAGGATTTTTGCAGGTAAAATCATGCATCAGCCTTCCTAACGGCGTATCATCTTTAATTTTATTATTTACATAGATGATATGCGAGCCGTCAGCAAAAGCCTTATCATTTTCTTCGATTTTCCTGTTGATGTGATATAACGGCAACCCGCCCTTGAGTACATCATTTTGAGTAATAAAAACAACATAATTATCTGGCAGCTGTTTATAGGTCTTGCCCTTAGGCAGGCTAAGTGAATCCAGCAGACTCAGATGATAGCGTGCTCTGCGTGCCGCTGCACCGCTGCTTTGGTTTTGTATTTCTACGTTAAATAGCGTGCCGTTTTCGTTTTGTGCCAAAATGTCCAGCTGCAGATCATGTCCGAGCAAATTTTTCAGCTTCTGCTGTGTCGTAGCCTTTATCACCTTTATCTTATCATTCTTTAGGATAATTCGCAACAGCAGTGCGGTACGCCCGATGTCATTATCAAAGACCTTGTTCATAAAAATATCATCCATCAGGGTTAGTTCGGCAATAGATTTTCTGGTATCTTCTTTCAGTGTTACCATTCCTTCAACTCCTTTCTTGGTAAAAAACGCCTTATGTACTACTTCAAATAATACATAAGGCGTTCGTAACGCTGCAGTGGCCTACTCCGGGTAGGCGTGCAAAAATCTTACGGATTTATATTATCAGATAATTGCGATAATGTCAAGAAAAGTGTGAAAATTCTTACTATTATGGTTAAAAATAAGGCGTCCTGCCCTACTTTTGGCAGAACGCCTTGGAAGCTAAGAATAAGTAAAAACTTTAATATTATTTTTTCAATTCAAGCACTTTTCTTATCGAATTGAGTATAGCATAAATTATACTTAATGCATTCTTTCAATCATAGTGCGTCCTTAAACACACTGCCGCCGATAAATTCGCGCAGGATAGAATTATTGGGAATAACCTCATCCTCCAACGGCTTAACGTAGCTTAAAATGTTCAGCAGACGGCGCGCAGTAGTGTAGGCCATGCCTGCGGACTGCGGTACAGCACGCAGCAGCGGCTCCGCATATTTTTTCAGTACAGCAAATTCATAAATCAGCGTGGTGTTGAAAATAATATCGGCACTGCTCTGGTACGGGAAGATGTATTTTTCTTCACCCTCACGCACGTCGGACCAGGTCCTCAGCGTAGTTTCCGCATCATGCGAACGGAACTGGCTGTCGCGCACCATACGGCGCAGCAGACGCATATCGGTAGTATGGATGCGGTTGTACTCGTCAAAGGACATGGGTGTCAGCGCACTGACGTAAATTTTGATTTTATGTTCCGCCGGTACGGACGGTGTCAGCTTTTCATTCAGGCCGTGGATGCCTTCGATAACCAGCACGGAATTTTCCTGCAGCTGCAGCTCATTGCCGCGATATTCACGGCAGCCGGTGCGGAAATTGTACTTGGGCATTTTCACCTTTTCACCTGCCAGCAGACGCTGCAAATGCTCGTTGAACAGCTCCAGGTCGATAGCCTCCAGGCATTCAAAGTCATAGCTGCCGTCAGCCTTACGCGGCGAATCGACACGGTTTTTATAATAGTCATCCATAGAAATGGGAATCGGACGCAGGCCGTTAACTGCCATCTGAATGCTCAAACGCTGTGCCGTAGAGGTCTTGCCGGAAGATGACGGACCTGCAATCAGCACCAGCTTCAGCTCATGGTGACTTGCCAGAATATCGGCAATATTAGCCAGCTTCTTTTCATGCAGCGCTTCCGCTACCTGAATAATTTTTTCGGCATAGCCTAAATCAATAATTTTATTGAGCTTGCCCACGGTATTGCAGTGAATCATGGCCGACCATTCTTCTGCCTCCTGATAGGCATCGTTAAGGCGCGGCTGGTCTACAAAGGGCGGCAGCACCTGCCAGTTGCCGTCGTCAGGGTAATTGATAATCACACCGTCAGCGTACGGCAGCAGCTCAAAATGCGGCACATAGCCGGCATCAGGGCACATGGGGCCGAAGAGATAACCGGGGACACCCTCCAGAATGTTAATCGTCAGCACGGTGTCATCCGGCACCTGAGCCAGCAGCGCCAGGTTATCA
>ERZ1026862.450-NODE-450-length-27318-cov-15.192642_pt1 | contig 27318 bp, 17 predicted proteins | sample MGYA00380161_ERZ1026862 | MGnify/ENA primary metagenome ERZ1026862 (study PRJEB33269, sample SAMEA4719797) | human gut metagenome | biome: human-associated habitat; feature: organic feature; material: feces | place: Cameroon | collected 2013-10 ... | reverse complement strand
TTACGAGGGTACTGTTCGCTCTATCATGCCTTACGGTTGCTTCGTAGAGATTCTTCCTGGTAAGGATGGTTTGCTCCATATCTCTGAAATCGACTGGAAGCGTCTTGAGACAGTTGAAGAGGCTGGTATCAAGGAGGGTGACAAGATCACAGTTAAGCTCCTCGAAATCGATCCTAAGACTGGTAAGTATAAGCTCTCTCACAAGGTTCTTATTCCAAAGCCAGAGGGATATGTAGAGCGTGAGCGTCGTCCTCGTCCAGAGCGTGGTGAGCGTCGTCCTCGTCCAGACCACAACAACGGTGAGCGCCCAGAGCGTCGTCAGCCACGTCGTTTCGAGCATCACAGCCGTGAGGACTATCATGACCCAATGGCAACACGTGAGCCAAAGGATTTTAACGATAGCCTCGACCACTCTTCAGATATCGATTAATCATAGATTGACATATCTTTAAAACGTGCCTGCATAGCAAATGCTATTGCAGGCATTTTTTTACTTCGTTATCTTCATTTTTCCCCCATTTCAACGTGTAATAATTTAACCGTTACAACGTTTTACGCTGTTTTTTACGTATTGACACATTAGTTTCTTTATATTCTTCTATCTTTGCAACAAGAAATACTCTCTCTCTGATTATAAAGAGATTTACTAATACTCGATAAAGAAAACTGTACTTATAAAAAATGAGGGATTTTAGACTCATATAATAGAGTCTAATTTGCAAATCTAATCTCAAACTAATACTCAAGTGCTAATAGATATTCAACAAGTGTAAACTGGAATACATTAAGTACAGTATTACAAAAAAAGGATTAATAAATTTGATGCTATAATGCAGACAAACATGACGATCATTCCGTAAGGAGACTTTGTCGCGAAGACAGGGTCTCCTTTTTCGTCTTACTTAGCTTGCTGATATTGATAATTTACCTTACTATTATCGATTGCGAAGCCTTTTAAGAAGAATCTATGCTTACTATCAAATTTTGCTTTGCTTGCTATCAAATGTGTTTTTGCTTGCTATCAAACATATTTTTATATTGTTGTTGTATGTCAGGCAAATATTGCTTCCTTCTATATCATTTGGTGTAAAAATGGTGTAAAAATGGTGTAAAAATGGTGTAAAAAAGACGAAAGATAATTTGTTGCTAATAATCTATTTCTTTAAATTTGCAGCATTATTAACAAGTCTAAAAATGAAATATAGATTATTCTCTTTGCTGTTTTTATTTCAGCTACTATCTTTAAATGCAATCGGACAAGAACGCACGGATACTCTTGTGGGTCATGCGTTAAAGGATGTGGTGGTAGAAGGTCAGCATATGATACGAACAGAAACGGGGATGCTTGTACTTCCTAATTCTTATCAACGTAAGCATTCAAGCAATGCTATAGAATTGTTGTACAATAGTTTTATACCTGGTGTGAACGTTGATGTAATATCGGGAAATGTTACGGCCTTAGGCGAATCATCTACACTCTATATCAACGGACAGCCATGTGAAATGGCAGAACTGATGATGGTGCGACCTAAAGATATTTTAAAGATAGAATATTACGATATTCCAAATGGTAAATATTCAAAGGGTAGGACATCGATCAATTTCATAGTTAAGCGATATAACTATGGCGGATATGCTATGATGAAACTCCAACAATATGTTGGCTATAATCATGGAGTGTATGACATAGCATCAAGTATGAATTTTAAGAATAATACTTTTAGCGTTTTAGCAGGGGCTGATTATAAAAAGGTTTCAGGCAATGAAACTTCGTTAGATGAAAATTTTCTATTTAATCCAGCAATAAACAGATTGAAAATACAAGAAGAAAGTTATAAAACCAATTCCCAATATTGCCAATTAAAATATCAGAGGTTTGACACACACAACTATCTTGTAACCAAATTAACCCTTATAAATAAGGATGTGCCATACACAACTATTTATGGACGCTCAGAGCTTAACGATGTTCTTACTAGCACATTTAGTTCTGATGTAAAACAACGAAACTTATCACCAAAGCTTGATATTAACGGAGAATACAAATATAAAAATAAGTCTCTGAATTATGGATTGCATTTTACATATAGTCATAATGACTATTCTCGCCAATATTCAGAGTCTGACTATCAAAACAAAGTAAATGAGAAAGAGAATGCCTATAGTTTTAGTGCAGCTTGTATATATAACGATATAATAGGTAAGGGAAATTTTACTGCAGAATTATTCCATTATCATAATATTTGGGATTCTCATTATCATTCCGATAGCAACTTATGGCAGCATTTATGGAAAGGTGAGACCTTAGTATTTGCTTCATATAATAAAAATATCAGTAAGAAGCTGATATTAACATCACGTGTGGGTATTGATTGGGTACAATATAGTCTACACAACTCAAAGTACTTTAGTCAACTTACTCCACGTGTGAATATGAGATTACAAATGATGATACCTAAAGGTAGTTTACTCTATTCTGTGAACTATGTTAATTCAACCTATGGAATGGAGGTCGTAAACAATGCTAATATTGCTGTTGATCAATACATTTCCATTAAGGGTAATCCAAATCTTAAGAAATCACACGATATAAATTCTTATGTGTATTATACACAGCAATTTGGTAAGAAACTGTCGTTGTCTGCAGTTCTGCAATACAATTATGCTCATAATTTTATGACTGTAGACTATAGTATAGATGAAAGTAAGATGCAAAAGTCATTTCGTAATGATTGCAATACTAATCTTCTATCAGAAGTTGTCGGATTGTCGTATATGTTGTCAACCAATATGTCTATTGGAGGCAATATAAATCATAGCTATTCGTGGATGAATAGTAATACTCATGTCCATACCAATAACTTCACAGGGAATATTAATATGGCATACTATTGGCGTAATTTCTCGGTACAACCTGTTATCACATTTGCCAAGCGTATACTCGACTTTACGAATATGACAGAATCAGAGATTCCTGTAGACTATTCCGCAAATTTCTCATATTCAAATAAGAATCTATTCTTATCATGCATGGTTTCTGCACCTTTCAGCAAGCGACATGTTAAAACGAAAATGGAATCAATACCATATAGTCAATATGCTAATGTATATGACAAGACCAAAAGCCAATATTGCAACATTTCAATAGTTTATTCCTTTGACTTTGGACATAAAGTGAAAGTCGATAATAGCGAGATTAATAAATCTATAAATAGTTCCTTATTGAAAGTTCATTAGGTAATGATGCAATTACAATGACATACTATATCTTCATCTGTCAGTTGGACAATTAAAGATAAGTCGAGAAACATGGATCTTAGGTATTGGCTCTGCAACCAAACTCAATGCTATTTATTTCCTCAGTCTTCCAGCCTCTGAGAGCAAAGATGTCATTATAGAGCGAACTGCAGCGGTTTGCGCGGATATAGAAGGATTTGTAGTGTTTCTCTATTTCCTTCACGATTTCCTCGGAACATGATCCGCAATCAGCTCTGAAACGATTGACAGTTAGCCCGTTCTGTTCAAATCTCTCAAAGAACCTCTTCTGCGTATCCTTCTGATGAAACCGAACGTTTTCGTTAAGCCAGATGAGCAGAGCTAAGTTTACTTAAGCTCTGCCATGGCGAGAAAACGTGCCATAAAATGGAACGAACCACATCTTAGACCGAGGGTAGAGTCGATTACAGATGACAATGTGGAGTCAAATTGCTCCAAGACCCGAAAATATTCCTCCAAAAGGAGTGAGTTTCTCAGATTTAATTTGTATTTTTGCCATGCCTGATGAGGTTTTGTTTGATTATTTTTGCAACACTAAATTAAGTGAATCCTCTGATATGGCAAAATCCTGGGCAACTTTTTGTTGCTCAGGTACTTAAAATGTTTAATTTACAATAGTGTTGCGGAATTAAGGTATATTTTCAAATCGTAAAGTCTACTAAATTTTACTTTATATGACAAAAATTATAATTCGAATGTGTTTATGTCTATTGCTTTTAGGCATTAGTCTTAATATGAAATCACAATGTAGTCAAGAAATGTCTTCCTTGACGACGGGAAAATACTTGTTAATGCCTATAAAAGGTCTTGTTGTAGGCGAAAGTGGCAAAGACTGTGTTTGGGATTTTTCAGATTTGAAATATTCAAAATCTACGCAAACATTATTGTGCAAAGTAGACTCTGCGGGACAGATTGAAATCTCAGATGACAAACAAATATCATATTATGCCATTAATGGCGACACTGTTTGGCAGATGGGTAAGGAGTCGCCTTTGGAAATACTTGAATATACCTCGCCAATTTGTTGCTTAAAAGTTCCGATTGAGTTTTGTGATTCTATATCCCATGAGTTTGAAGGTAATGGTGTTTATTGTGGCGATCATTATCTCAAGGAGAAAGGTTCTTACAAGGTGGTGGTGGATGGTATAGGCGATATTGTTTTCTCTGATGCTGATACCCTTCGAAATCTATTTCGTGTGTATAAGCAGAAAGCTTATGCAGTGGCTATGGATTTAGACTCCCCCGTTATTGACTCTATGCACTTGAAGCAGGTGATAGAAGAACGTTATGAATGGTATGTGAAAGATGTTCCTCTTCCATTATACTCTACTATTACTACCACAAAATATGTAAATCTCATGCCAATATCTACATCTTATCGCTCCTATTGTTGTATGCCTAAAGGTTTTGGTAATATGCAAGAATATATCCAAAGCAAAGATAGTTTGGATAGTCTGGAGAATGTTAATGTGAAAGATGTAATACATTATGATATTGAAAAGACAATAAGCAAATTAATTGTGAATTTTAATCTTGATTCAGATGCTTATGTTTCTATGCTGTTGGCAAACAATATGGGTATGATATATGATAGTAAGAGGTCGCACTTGGCGAAGGGTACAGGATATAAATTCGCTTTTGACATCAATGGGTTGAAATCTGGTGTATATGTCGTCTACATAAATGTTGACGGTGTTGTTTATAGCGAGAAGATAAAGGTGTAGAATAATAGATATCGTCCATAAAGCAAATGAGTAAGTTGAATGATGTTTTTAATAAGACAAAGAACGTAAGTCTTGTTCTATGTATCTTTTGTTTTGTATTTCTTGGCGTTGATGATTGCAAAGCCCAAGATAGCACAAACTATATACTTTCAGAGACTTACCTATCAAAATCTTCAAAGATACAGCAGTATGAGTTTTTCGATGGTTTAGGTCGTTCGACCATTACAGCTAATAATGGCATTGATGGCAGTGGCAAATTCTCCTATACATTGAAGAAACATAGTGGCGAAGGTAATGTTGTAGAACAATGGCTGCCAGTGTTAGGTAATAAGACGATAGAAACTAAAATCATCGACGATATACAACGAGCAGCCTCTTCGGATTATTCCGACAGCTATGCCTATGACGATAGCGAATATGATGCCTTGAACAGACCTATACGGCATCACAAGGCAGGGCAAGCATGGAAGTCAAAGCCTGCGACAACGACGTATGTTACAAATGCAGCTAATGACGTGAAAAGATACCTCATCTCGGCATCAAATACTAAAAATGTGGTATTCAATGGCTATTACCCTAAAGGCACTTTGCATGGTATATGCTATACTGACGAGGATGGTGTAAGCATCAGCACGTATACCGATGCATTCGATAGAAAAGTGTTGGAACGTCGTGGCAATGGTTGCGACACCTATTATGTATATGATGACTTAGGACGGCTTACTTTTGTACTCCAGCCCATGTATCAGCAAGAAGCTAATGCCGACAAATATGCCTATCTGTATGAATATGACCTACGTGGAAATTTAATAAAGAAGAAGTTGCCAGGCTGCGATGCGATAGAGTACGTTTACGACAAATACGATCGCTGTGTGTCCATACAGGATGGTGAACTGAGAAAGAAAGGCAAGTGCAGGTTTATGCTTTACGACAAGATGGGTAGACTTGCCCTGCAAGGATTGGCGAACGGCAACCTCGTAAGTGGCAGCTTAAGTGTAGTTGACCATGCCTGCAACATCCGCATGGGAATATGCGGCACGGACTACAGAGGAGCGATAGTACCACTATTTAGGAACTCAAAGATAGACGTGATGGAAATCGTAAACTACTACGATGACTACAGTTTTTTGGACGGAACAAACAAAGCTCAGTTTCAAGGCATCAGCCGTCCCGACTCGTCTGTGTCGAAGGGACAGCTCACAGGTACATTGCGGCTTGCGTCTAACGGCGAGACGACGGCAGAGGTGTATGCCTACGACTTGCTTGGCAACAAGACGCAGACTCAAAGCCGAGCGCTCGGCAGCGGCATGGAGACACAGACCAATACCTATACTTATACCAACAAGCCTGCCACCTTGGAATATACCCTGCGACCAATGTCTGGCAAGACCTTGACTTATAGTATAAGCAACGAATATAGCACCATAAACGATGCTTTGTTAGGTAAAGAATATCGAGCAAAAGTAGACACAGCAGCAATAAAATACTGGACATTACGTTATCAGTATGATAACCACGGACGAGTATCAGCGATATATCGTCCGAAAGATTTACTACATTTCAAAGACGACTATAAAAAAGATTTACTACATTTCAAAGACGACTATAAATATAGGGTGGACTATGGCTACGACATACACGGATGGACACGCAGCATCACGGGCAAGCGCTTCAGCGAGCGCGTCTTTTACGAAGACGGGCAGGGCATGCCTGCGTACAGCGGCAACATCAGTGGCGTGGCATGGAGCCGTGCCTCCTCTTCCATCCAGAAAGGCTACCGCTATTCGTATGACGGGCAAGGCAGGCTCGCAAGCTCGGAGTATGGCGAGCAGGAGTTCTCTAACAACCTCGGGCGCTACGACGAGGGGTTGTACTATGATGCCAACGGCAACATCACCAGGATAGTGAGGAACGGCTTGCGCCAAGACGGCACGTTCGGAGCCATAGACAGCCTTCGCCTGTCATACAACGGAAACCAGCTGAAGTCCGTTTTGGAGTTGGCTCAGCCCGCGCTCTACGCAGGCTCCATGGATGTAAGCCGAAGCTCCGACGGCATCGAGTACAACGCCAACGGCTCGCTGATAAAAGACCTAAGCCGTGGCATCGTGAGCATCGAATACGACGCAGGCAACAATCCCAAGCAGATAGTGTTCGACACCGGTGACATGACGAGATACGTGTACTCAGCCGCAGGACAGAAGCTGCGCACCATCCACTACAAGTCTTTCAAGGGCGACAGCCCAAGCCCAAGCCTTGCTGGCGGATATGGCGCTTCTGACTACCTGTATGTGGACTCCACCGACTATATGCTCGACGGCAACGTGGTCTGCTCCAATGGTAGGCTGTACTGCCTGCTGTTCGATGGCGGCATCCTGTTGGCAAGATATGTGCCGACGGTTTATCTGCAGCCAGGCTCGGGCAGAGAGCTTGGCAACGGCAAAAGCAAAAGCCTTCAGATAGGCACGCCATCGTCATCATCCGACGACCAGATGAAGACAATCCTGTGCCTGTACTTCTACTACAAAGACCACTTGGGCAACAACCGCGAGGTGGTGGACGAGAGCGGCAATACCTACCAGTCCACCGACTACTATCCCTATGGCATGCCTTTCCTCGACAGGCACTCGCCACTGCAGGCGATCCTTCAGCCATACAAGTACAATGGCAAGGAACTCGACATGATGTCGGGCTTGAATACCTACGACTATGGCGGTCGTCAATACTATTCAGTCATACCTATGTGGGATAGGGTAGACCCATTGTGCGAGGACGATTACCATTCAAGTCCCTATGCCTATTGTCTTGGCAGACCAACGATGCTGATAGACTTTGATGGGTATAAGCCTACGGAAGAAGAGGCGGCGAGGATAGCAGACCATGTGTACGGGAATGGTGATGTAATGCTCATTGGTGGTTGGAGAGTGTCTAACCGAAAATTCGGTAAGGATGTAAAGTTCTTAGAAAATGGTTCTGGCTTTAAATCTAATCTTTACGAACGAACCATTGATGGAAAGACGGAATATGTATATGCCACAGCAGGAACGGATGGATTTAGTAAGAAGGATTGGAAAAATAATGTCCAACAAATAGTTGGTGAATCAGAACAATATCAAACTTCTATGTATAATGCGTATAATTTATCTGAAAATTTAAAGGATAGCGAACTTACATTTGTTGGTCACTCCTTGGGTGGTGGCTTGGCGGCTGCCAATGCTTACAAAACGGGAAGAGATGCAATGACATTTAATGCCGCATGGGTAAGTCCTGCTACAATTGGGGCAAAACAAAGGCAATCTGCAAACATTGACGCCTATGTAAATGTAGGGGATGAGCTTTATTACATTCAAATGAGAAATCTCAGAGTTAGAGCCAATGGTAATTTCCACTGGCGCTATGGACGGCGTTCTTTATTAGGTCATAGCATAAAGAACTTTTATTCTTCTGATTCTAAAGTATTTAATCAGTATTTTAAGAGTATTCAATCTCTTTATATGAAAAATCGTTTCTTTTCTCCTTTCACTTTTTAATCTAAAATATTATGTATAAGAAATATCTTAAAATGTTAGCATTTTTGTTGGTGCTATTATGGTTGTTTGAAGATAGAAATATTCCAGTTGAAAAAGATTCTTATCTTGGTTGGGATGTTCGTAGGTTTCAAACTACAAAAGCTTGGAATTTAGCTAAAGCCATTGATGACCATAATATACGTGAAATGCGACGCCAAGTAATTGTTTTGAAAGTTCCTGTCGACACTCGAGATAGAATAAATGATTTTACTCCATTGATGTATGCTGTTTTTAATAATGATATACAGTCGGTAAAAGTCTTGCTTGAATTGGGCGCAGACCCGAATCTTTCACAAGATACATTGTTTGATGCGGGAAGAAATGCTGTAATTATAGCTTCCAACAACATTGGCGTTTCCTCAAAAATACTTAAACTCCTTTTGGAATATGGGGGAAATCCTAATTCTGTAGAACGTGGACGGAAAGTTTATGGAGAAGGGTTGTGGACTGAGACTCGATGCACAGCACTTGGAGCAGCAATAAGTGTGGATTGCTGTGGAAATTATGATTTTGAGAAGGTTCGTATTCTTGTAGAAGCTGGTGCTGATGTCAATTTACGTACTGAGGATTTCCCTGTAGGAGTCATAGAAAGCGCGCTCGTTATTGATCGTATGGACATTGCATTGTATCTTTTAAAGCACGGAGCCGACTACAAATGGAGATTGGAAGAATATGACGGGGAAGGCAATCCTTATTATGAAGATATTTTGTATAAGCTTAGACAAAGTGTTTTCAGACTTGACTCGCAACAATACAAAGACAAACTAAAAGTTATAAAATTCTTGAAGGATAGGGGCTTAGACTATTGGAAATCTCCAATACCGGAATATGTGATAGATGATATAAAAAAGCAAATAAAACCGAAAAACAATGCGGAATTGCAATATTATCTTAAAAGGTATTGAAACAATATGGTGTCAATGTGAAGTTAAATGTAAATAAAATTAGAAACATATGTTGTTATCGTTGTCGCAATCAGTAAAGTTAAGATGTCTGCTATTAGCAATCAATTTTCTGCCAGCACTTAGTGTTTTCTGTCAGGTAAGGGAAATCCGCAATGCACCATCGCCAGAAGTTGCTAATTTAGGCACTTTCGGAAGCATTCCAGTAGGTCTTTATACAGGTACACCAAATATCTCAGTCCCATTGTATACTATGTCGGTAGGAAACCTGTCGATACCGATAGAGGCTATCTACCATACGTCCAACGTGAAACCGCATACACCACCCTCAAGCCTCGGCATTGGCTGGGCACTTTCGGCAGGCGGCTACATAGCCCGAAATGTGAAAGGAGTGCAAGACGAGAAAGAAGCAGCCTACGGTACGCCTGGCTATTATTTCAACCATGACAAGATAGGCACTATAGAAAACAGTTCGGACAAGGCAGCAATGTTGAAGCAACAGACGAAGCTGTCAGGAAATGGTTGGTTTGAGCTGTCGGCAGACGAGTTTACCTTTAGCTTCAATGGCTATAGTGGCAGCTTCTTCATGGACAAGGATGGCAAGTGGCGAGTCGTATCAGACGACAATATAAGGGTGGAGTTTGACGAGGTCACGGGTTTCAAGTCCATAACGGATTTGGGAAAAAGGTTCTCTCTCCAATACTATAACAAGGATTCAAACAAACGATTCTTTGATAAGTTTACGCTTGTAACACCAGATGGAACTCGTTATGAATTTGGTGGCGATAATGCTACAGAATATAGTATACCATATTACAATCAAGTGAAAGGCGATATCATGGCAACATGTTGGCGACTATCTAAGATTACGACTATTGACAAACGCATTATTCGTTTAGATTATGCTGCCGACTCTTATATGTGCGATATACATTATGCTCCTCAAATGATGAAATTCTTCAAGAGCAAAAATGATTCTGTGGGACAATATAATTTTGGACGTACTGCATATACGGGGTTTTTGACAATGCCTTCACGCTTAATGAAAATATCAAGCGAAGATGAAACTATTACCTTTTCGTATGAAAGGGATAATGCGTATGGAGACTTATTTCTTGCCAATACAGGTTGCCTATATTGGCAGGAGAAGAGGGGATATTATGACGAAAATGTTAGATATATGTATGCTTCAAAAGAAGACGTTTTCGATATACATAAGTTTTCTCTCTTTACTGGGGTAAAACCTTTAGAATCGGAACAAGTAACACGAGAAGCTATTGCTAAGAAGATAACACACGACTATCTAAGAAATATAACTATAAGAAAGTCGAAGATAAAAGTGCTTTCGCTCAATTTTGACTATCAGCTGGTGCAAAAACGACAATTATTGTAAAGCATCAAATTTATGAAAGATGATAAGCAATATATACATTTTTCGAGTGCAAATAATATCAATAAAATGGCAACTAATACATCACCTGAGAACGTGTTGGTTAAACCTTACGATAGCGATAAATCAGTGATAGGAGGTAGCATAAACACCCCTAAAGAAATCAAGGAATTCGAATATAAGTTTGAATATTACTTGAATTCGGATGTTACAAAACAATGGCCTAATAGAAATCCACTTACGTTCACCGATTCGTGGGGCTATTATTCTCGTCTTGGTTTTAACCCTAAAAACTTGGGCGAATGGCAAATGTCAAAGATTTATACTAACAATGATTTTATAATTCGAACACCATTGCTGTCGAGTACCAAAGAGTTTACACTCAAGACTATAATATATCCTACAGGCGGAAGAACGAATTTTGAATATGAACTTAACGATTATTCTAAGGAGTTTGATATTCAGACATATAGCATACGTGATAAATCTGCTATTTCGGGAGGATTGCGCATAAAGACAATATCTAACTATGATATATCAGGTGCGCTACTTTATACAAAAGATTATATTTACAAGAATACTATAGGTGGCAAAAGCAGTGGTATCTCTAAGGGTAGGCCATGCTTCTACGATAGAATATATTTTAATGAAAAGCAGAGTAAATATTTAGATTTCTACTCATTCGACAATATGCTTGCCTATCCTTTGAATTTTAACACACCAGATGTCGGCTATTCTGTCGTGTTTGAAAATCTTAGAAATACAGATGGTAATTTGATGTCATGTACAAAATATCAATATACCAATTATGATACAGATGTCAATGGCAATACTCATACCGATATGGCGGCAGACTATACCGCCAATGTATATTCTTTATATGGTAGTGCTTCTTTTACGAGTATGGCATTTGAAAGAGGAAAGCTAATCGCAAAAGAAGTGCAGGATGCTAAGGGTAACGTTTTCGAAAGAACTACTTATCAATACAAACGCTCGGATGGAAATCCTTACTATACGATAGCACAAGAATATCATAATGATGCCACTCTAAATCTGTTTGCATATTCCTATATGTACAAGACTTTTACAAATAGGTATTTGGTGTCAACAAAGCGTGAACAAGAGGTTTTGTTCAATGGAACTTTTGTACGAGCATGTCAATATAAGTATAATACCCTTGGTTTGTTGAGTGAAGAAAAGGTAACATCTGCCAATGGCGAAACAGAGACCACGTCTTATAAATACACTGTCGAAGGTCATGAAAGAGCTCGCTTCAGAGCTAAGAATATCTTAATGCCGTTGATTAACGTAAAAAGAAAAAACAAGAGTGGGCAAAAAGAAGTGCTCACTTACGCTTGGACTGTAGATAATGTGCCTTATGTTTCCAAAAAGGAAACCATACTATCTGTCAATGATGCCACCGATACCCATGAGGACTATAGGGTGGAAAAAACAGACAAATACGGTAATCCAATAGTTATAGTGGAAAATGGCATAACAACTATTATGATATGGTCGCATTATGGGCAAAAGGTGATAGCGTCGATTCAGAATGCTTCGTATGATGATGTTGTAAAAGTCTTAAATTGTTCAATAGAAGAATTGTCTTTAATGTCGCGACCAACAATTTCGACAGACATTATAAGAGAAAAACTCCCTAATGCATTCGTCTACACTTATGAGTATGACTATATGCTAAATCTTATGTATAAGACAGATCCTAAAGGACTGCGGAATTGGTATAGATATGATCCTTTAGGTAGGCTTACAGAAGTATATAGAATGCATAATGGAAAAATGGAAATACTTAATACTTATGATTATAATTACCAAACTAAGTGACATATGATATTATCGTTGTTGTCGCAATCTGTGAAGTTAAGAAGTCTGCTATTAAGTGAAAGGCGATATCATGGCAACATGTTGGCGACTATCTAAGATTACGACTATTGACAAACGCATTATACGTTTAGATTATGCTGCTGACTCTTATATGTGCGATATACATTATAGGCAATAATAGAGCAGTTGTAGACGAACAAGGCAAAACGCTTCAATCCACTGATTATTATCCTTATGGTATGCCATATCTCAAAGAATTTGGGAATCAACTTAAAGAATTTGTATTATGGAGAAATATAAATGTTGTGGCATAACCGAATACAAGCTAACAAGTACAAATAAATAAGCTCCACATTGCCTACATATTTATTTAGGCAATGTGGAGCTTGCTTGATTATAATCTTGGTATACCATAAGTAGTATATAGATGTTTTATTCAAACAATCCTCCAGAATATGTGTTGCGTCCCATGTGCTCGTAGGCAAGTGGGGTAGCCATACGTCCGCGAGGAGTACGCTTTATGAAGCCTTCCATGATGAGGTAAGGCTCATATACCTCTTCTATAGTTCCTGCATCTTCGCCAATGGCTGTACCGATGGTAGACAATCCAACAGGACCACCCTTAAACTTATCGATGATGGTGAGGAGAATCTTGTTGTCTATCTCGTCAAGACCATATTGGTCGATGTTTAATGCCCTTAAAGAGAGGTTGGCAATATCGCAAGTTATGGTACCATTTCCCTTTACTTGAGCAAAGTCGCGCACACGACGGAGTAGGGAATTGGCAATACGAGGCGTACCACGTGAGCGACGAGCAATCTCTAATGCTGCATCATCTTCGATAGGCACACGCATAAGCATGGCGCTACGCTTGATGATTCGCTGTAGCGTTTCAGGATCGTAGTATTCCAAGTGCATATTGATGCCGAAACGAGCCCTCAGAGGTGCTGTGAGCATACCGCTACGTGTGGTTGCACCAACGAGGGTGAAAGGGTTTAGGTCTATCTGTATGCTTCGTGCCGATGGACCTTTGTCTATCATGATGTCTATACGATAGTCTTCCATAGCAGAATACAGGTATTCTTCCACTATAGGCGACAGACGATGAATCTCGTCGATAAATAGCACATCGTTAGGTTCAAGCGATGTGAGTATACCAGCCAAGTCGCCAGGCTTGTCTAATACAGGTCCGCTTGTTATCTTAAATCCTACACCAAGTTCGTTGGCTATGATATTGCTAAGAGTAGTCTTGCCGAGTCCTGGAGGACCATATAATAAGGTATGGTCGAGAGGCTCGCCACGATATTTGGCAGCTTCAACGAATATCTCAAGGTTTTCTACCACCTTGGGCTGTCCGTTGAAATCGTCAAATCTCAGAGGTCGCAAGGCATTTTCAAATTCTTTTTCTCCCTTGCTGAGTCTTTCCTCGTGTATGTCGAAATCTTCTGTCATTTAATTGTCTATGTGTATTATGCAACTGCAAAAGTAAGGCTTTTATTTCATATCACCAAATGAGCGGTCATTTCACGTCCTTAAATCCTACTGTCTTTATGCCATTATCAGATGGCACACACCACCTGCCATGCTCTTCACCATGCCCTTCATTTCGAGAGTGAACATTAGCGACGACACTTTGCCTATGGCGAAGCCCGACTTTGCAGACAGCAGATTTATCTGTAGGTCGTTGGTTGTGGTGAGGATGTCTACTATATGTTGCTCGTCGGCAGAAAGGTCGGGGAACAGCTGTCTTTCTATACCCTGTTTCTTGGCTTCTCTGAGCTTAGCATCATTCTCCCAGCCCATGGCGTTGACAAAGTCTTGTGCCGAAGTTATCAGTTGTGCCTTGTTGTCTCTGATAAGGTTGTTGCAACCTATGCTATAAGGCAATCCTATGTTGCCAGGAAATGCAAACACATCCCTGCCATAGCTGTTTGCTATGCCCGTGGTGATAAGTCCGCCACCCTTTTCTGCGCTCTCTACTATGATACAAGCATCGCTCATTCCTGCCACGATACGGTTTCGCCTAACGAAGTTCACCTTGTCGGCATTGGTGTTGATAGGAAATTCTGTTAGCAGTCCTCCTTGTTTCACCATCTTGGCTGCCGTATCACGATGTCCAGAAGGATAGATGGTGTCGAGACCATGAGCCAATACGCCTATAGTCTCCATCCCTGCAGCCAAAGCGTTGCGATGGGCACAGATGTCTACACCATAGGCAAGTCCGCTAACTATCAACGTGTCGGGGCATGCTATCTGCAGTTCTTTGGTAAACTTCTGAATGATATCCTGACCGTAGGCAGTAGCATGGCGAGTGCCTATGATACAGATTATTCGTTTGGCGTTGAGGTCGGCATTGCCCATATAATAAAGCATCACAGGAGCATCAGGACATTCTGCCAAGCGCTGAGGATAGAGTGGGGAACTTATGGCAAGCGGTTTGATACCATTATCCAAATCCCATTGTAGTTCGCTCTCTGCCCATTTCCTGTGGCTCTCAGCATTCTTGAAAGCTTTCACCAGGCGTGGCGTAGCTTCAGGTATCAGCTGCTTGATGTCGCCACTTGCCTCGATAATCTGCGTTGCCGAGCCAGCTTGCGCATACAGCTCGTGTAGCCCCGTGAGGTTATAGTAGCCGATGCGCGATAGAATCATCGCATTTAGCGTTTCTTTGATATCTATATCCATGATGATAGTGGTGGAGCTTTATTCCATAGAAGATGCGAAATAAGGTGCAAAAGCCTTATCGTATTCCTCGCTATTACCTAATCTGCCATTTATGAGGCATACCAATTCTACCGTGGCGCGACAAGATAGTTTGTTGTCTACCTCGCGAATGATATCTTGATGGAAGATGTATCTCACCCCTTGTTTCTCTATCCAGAGCTTCGATATCATCACGTCGTCGCAACGTAGAGGCACCTTATATTGTAAGTTCATACGTGCCACAACAGCATCCACACCCTTCTCGTGCATCTTGGCAAAGCTTAGTCCTGCTTCGCGTAGAAACAAGTGGCGCGTATGCTCCATATAGTGTAGATAGTTGGCGTTGTTTACTATACCTTCGATGTCGCACTCATAGTCGCGAACCTCAATCTTTGTTTCAAATATATATTTACTCATATCTTTTTTACTTTTCTACTTTTCTACTTTTTTACCCTTTTACCTTTTTACCCTTTTACCTTTTTACTTTTTTACCTTTCTACCTTTTTACCTTTCAAATATTCATATCCTATTCGGCAACGTAGGCAGTCTTTGCGGTCGCAATATACCTTTTTTAGTTGTATTAATGCTTGTGAGTCGGAAGCGGTATCGGCATGCAGTCCCACCTCTTGCCACATCCTTACCACCATATTGTTCTCCACCTTCAGCTGGTCGAGCAATTCGAAAGCCCTATCGCATAGCTCCTCTTTGCCTTTGTATCTGCCGTAGGCAAACAATATTGGAACCACAACATTTATTATTAGCACATTTATCGATTGCTTCGACATTTGCTTGGTGTTCTTCGTGCTTTCTTGTCCGAAGTTGTAATGCGTCTGCCAATAGTCGGTAGGCGTGGTTGCAAATAGCGATTGCAGAGCCTTGATATCCTTGCATTCCAACAGCTGGCTAAGATTTGCCTTGCGAGCGAAATAGAGATTTGCCAATTGCGATATTCTTATCTGCGGAAAGTTCTGCGGATGAAGCCTTAGAAATCGCCATAGCTTGTAGTCTATAGGTTTCATCGAGAATTTGTGCGACAGATATTTATATTCTCTGCACAATTCTATGTAGTGAGCATCTGCAGCAGCCTCTTCTCTATACCTTTCGGGTATGGCTCTTGGGTCTAATAGTCCTGCTTGACCTAAAAATATAGCTTCTATCTGCATTATGTCGTCGCGATGGTGAGCCACACTCGATAGTGGAACATTCTCAGCCCATGTTTCAAAGGCATCGCTATTTATGCCGAAGCCAAAATATCGGGCAAGGGTAATGAAGTAGGCATCCTCCCACGAACCATTACACTTCTTTAACCTTTCCGTTATGGCGTCAGTCTTCTGCTCCAATCGTTCTGTCACCAAGGCGCTCATCCACGAGTGGACAGTTAGCGAACTTAGCTCCGGCACAATCTTATAGCATGGCGGATAACTGTCGGTAGAAAGCAAGTCTTTGTAGTTGTCTGCCACGCTCTTTGGTACCTTTATCTCAAGTTGAGGCAGCAGTCTGCCGTCGGAAGTTTCCACAGCCGAGTTGGCAACTTCCACCACGTGTAGTATCACGTTGTCGTATCTTGGATCTTTGTCGTGATTGTGCAGATACCAGTCTGTCGACTTGTCGTGTATCTCAATATTTCCCACCCACATGGTGCCATCAATCTTCACTTTGGCATTAAAGAAGTCGGGACCTGCATTGGTGTTATGCAGTCCTGTATCAATTATTTCTACCTCTTTGCCTTCGGTAGTGGTGAGGTCGTAAGGTTGGAAAAGTTTATGTTTCCAGCAGTAGTGCAGTAGTTGTTCCATAAACCGATAGATGTTAATAATGTTGCAAAAATACAAAAAATAATCCTTAAGTAAAGACTTATTGTATGTTTTTCTTTTGCTATTTCGCCTAATTAGCTTATCTTTGCATGCAAAATACTGACATATCGCATGTTAGGTAGATAATCCTACGAATAATATTAAACATTAAACACAAAAACATGAAAATTGCATTGATAGGTTATGGCAAGATGGGCAAGATGATTGAGCAGATTGCCAAAGACCGTGGACACGAGATAGTAAGCATTATAGATGTAGACAACCAAGAGGATTTCGATTCTCCAGAATTTGCTTCGGCTGATGTTGCCATAGAGTTTACAGCTCCACAGGCTGCTTACGGCAACTATCTTCGCGCTTTTGCACATAATGTGAAGGTGGTTTCTGGTTCTACAGGATGGATGAAAGAGCATGGCGACGATGTTCGTCGTATGTGTACCGATGAGGGTCAGACTCTCTTCTGGGCTTCCAACTTCTCTATTGGTGTAGCCATCTTCTCTGCCGTAAACAGATATTTGGCTAAGATCATGAATGGCTTCGAGCAGTATGATGTGAAGATGGAGGAAACCCACCATATCCATAAGCTTGATGCTCCAAGTGGTACTGCCATCACTCTTGCTGAAGAGATTGTTGAGAATCTCGATAGAAAGACCGACTGGGTGAAAGGTGCTGTCAACTGGCCTGACTCTCCTGAGAAGAATGAGACAGCTCCTGAGGCTAAGCCTACAGACCTTGTTATCGATGCTGTTCGTCGCGACGAGGTACCTGGCATTCACGAGATAACCTACGACTCTGATGCCGATGCCATTACTATCTGCCACAATGCACACTCTCGTAAGGGTTTTGCTCTTGGTGCTGTATTGGCAGCTGAATATACCAAGGATCACAACGGATTGCTTACAACAAGCGATTTGTTTAAGTTTTAATACCATTAAGCCTTCCAAACCTAAATCATTATAGTGGATAGGCTACATAATCATATAGACATTACAAAACAGAAATGATTGATAAGCAAAAGAAACAACTGAATATGAAAGTGCAATGGACCAAGTTGTCTATTGTGTTAGCCTTGTATCTACTCTTCTTATTGTGGGTGAAAAGCTGGTGGGGACTTCTCGTAGTTCCTTTCATCTTCGATGTTTATATCACAAAGAAGATACGTTGGCAATGGTGGAAAGACTCTGAAGGACCAGTAAGATTCATCATGTCGTGGGTAGACGCTCTTGTGTTTGCTCTCGTGGCAGTATATTTCATCCATCTGTTCTTCTTCCAGAATTTCGTAATCCCATCATCTTCTTTGGAGAAGAGCCTTCTTACAGGCGACTATCTTTTTGTTTCTAAGGTTAGCTACGGACCTCGCATTCCGCAGACTCCGCTCACTATGCCAATGACACAGCATACTTTGCCTATCTTCAACTGCAAGAGCTATATCGAATATCCTCATTGGGACTATCGTAGAGTGAAAGGTTTGGGAAATGTGAAACTCAACGATATCGTGGTGTTCAACTATCCTGCTGGCGACTCTATCCTTACAGAGCCTGCTTATGCCAACGACTATTATAATATGTGTTATGGCTTTGGTGAGGATTTGTATCGTCAGATTTATCCAGATGCTCCATCACTTGCCGACCTTAACCCTTCTCAGCAATACGAATACTATAAGACCGTATATGCTATGGGACGCAACTATATTGTCAACAACCCTGTGCAATATGGTAGCATCGACTCTCGTCCTACCGACCGTCGCGAGAACTATGTTAAGCGTTGCGTAGGTTTGCCAGGTCAGACACTGCAGATAAAGAACAAGATTGTTTATCTTGATGGTAAGGCCAACAAGGAACCAGAGAATGTTCAGTATACATATCTTATCAAGCTCAACAATATGTCGATGGTTGATTTCATGGCAGAAAGATATGATGAGCTACGCAAAGACCTCGGTATCACCAACGAAGACATAACTTCATTGTCACGCCTTCATGGTACAGATGTAGATGGCCACTATCTGCTAAACGATGCTATCTTGCAGCAGTTTGATGGTTATATGCCTTTGACAAAGCGTGCTGCCAACGAATTGAAGAAGCAAAAGATTGTTTCTGCTATTCGTCAGGTCACAGACAAGGATATCTATTCTGGTTCGCTATATCCTCAGAATGCCGTAACTGGTTGGACTCGCGACAACTACGGTCCTATCTGGATTCCTAAGAAGGGCGAGACTGTTCATCTCTCTATGAACAACATCGCTATCTACGAGCGTCCTATCAAGGTCTATGAGGGCAATAGCCTCGATGTTAAGAACGGACAGATTTATATCAACGGCAAACTTGCCGACAGCTATACCTTTAAGCTCGATTACTATTGGATGATGGGCGACAACCGTCATAATTCTGCCGACTCTCGTTATTGGGGATTTGTGCCAGAAGACCATGTGGTTGGTAAACCAATATTCATTTGGTGGTCAAGCGACCCTGATAGAAATGGCTTTGGTGGCATTCGCTGGAGCCGACTATTTAACTTTGTTGACAACATAAAATAAATATCTTGAACCAAGCGCTCAAAACACTTTTGGCGCTATTGGTGGCAGCTATAGTGATGCTCGCCATTCGCGCCTATGTATTTACCATCTATACGGTACCCGTGAATGTGGACAACCATATTCACAGGGGCGACCGCGTAGGGGTGCTTCATTGGCTCTGTTCTGACATAGAGCGAGGCGATGTTGTGGTGTTTGGCGACTCTATAAAGCAGATAGGAAAGATAAAGGCGGTGCCTGGCGACTCGGTAGATGTGAATGGTGAAAAGTATATCATTCCTCATCAATGTTGCCATCGTTGCAAGAGTACCGACTGTCATACCTACTTACTAAATGTAGGTAAGACAGAGATGCTTGTGCAGAAACATGATATGCTTGGCAAGGCATGGCGACTTTATTAGTGCTTTATTTATATTTCCTCATAATAACTATTGTTATTTCTTTGTAACTCATGCAGACAGCTCTTCTTTCATCTACATATTTTGGACCTATACAATGGTATCAGAAGATTTTTAGATACCAGCGTTGTATAGTGGAACAGCACGACAACTTTATTAAGCAAACTTATCGCAACCGTTGTGTGATATCAGCCACACAGGGAGTGCAGGCTTTGTCGATACCCGTAGAACCTGCTCCGCAGACTTCTGTTAATGGAAAGGTGGCAATGAAGGATGTCCGCATCAGCGACCATGGTAACTGGCGCCATCTGCATTGGAATGCTTTGCTGTCAGCCTATGGCGAGAGTCCTTTCTTTGAATATTACGAGGATGATATTCGTCCGTTCTTTGAGAAGCAATACACGTTTTTGCTCGACTTTAATATGGAGACTACAGCAAAGATGTGTGAACTATTGGATATAGAGCCTAATATCGTGCTGTCAGAGGAATATTTGTCGGCAGATGCTCTTTCACAATCATCGACTAACGATGTGGTTCGCGACTTCCGTGATGCTATCCGCCCTAAGCGTCCGTTAGAAGACCCAGAGTTCTCTCCAAAGCCTTATTATCAGGTGTTTAAGCAGAAGCATGGCTTCTTGCCAAACCTTTCTATCCTCGACCTTTTATTTAATGAAGGAAACGAATCTGTGCTGTTTCTATAAAAGAATGATAGGATAAAGACCCTAAATATATACATTTAGATAAAAAATTTGGAAAAAGTTGCTGATATTAAAATAATTTATTTAACTTTACAACCGATATTTATTAACTAAAAACTAAATCGGTATGAAAACAAGACATTTTTCTGTAGCAGCAATTCTTCTTGCGGCTTCTTTGTTTGCAACTTCTTGCGTTGGCTCTTTCAGTTTGTTTAATAAAATTGCTCAATGGAATAAGTCGGCTACAAGTTCTAAGTTCCTCAACGAAATCATCTTCATCATCATATCTCCAGCTTATGCTGTTTGCTCACTTGCTGATGTTGTTGTTTTCAACACTATCGAGTTCTGGACAGGTAATAACCCTATGGCTCATAATGTAGGCAAGACAATCGATGTAATGGGTCAGGACGGCAAATATTATGCTGTGACATATCTCCAGAATGGTTATGAGGTAAAGGCTCCTACAGGCGAAATAACAAGTTTCTTGTATGACAAGAATACAGATTCTTGGTCGCAGGTTGTTGATGGCAAGACTGTAGAGATGTTCCGTTTCAACCATGATGGTACTATCAAGGTTAATGTAAACGGCAAGTCGATGGATGTTGCCCTTGATGAATCGGGTGTTTACCAGGTCGCTACTGCTTCTGGCAAGAGCATGCTTTGGGCAAGTAGATAAAACTTGTCCACAACCTCTCTCCAAAAGAGAGGGGGAGTAATTAGCCTGATAGATTATATAATTATATAAATCCATCGTTGTTAGTGATGGATAATTAAAAAAGGTGTTTCCAATTCTCTTGGAAACACCTTTTTTAATGTATGCATATTATATGCTTATATGTATGCTAATGTTGCTTGTTTTAATGTAGGTACGATTAAACAGCCTTTAGTCTTACCACCATTGTGGCTGTATACCATTTGTCATTTTTCTTATATTGTATAGCCTGACGGATGGTATAGGTTTTACCCTTTTGTAGACGTGAAGGATACTGACCTACATAGCAGCCATACTGGTCTGGATAGAATTCGGCAAAGACGCATGCATTGCTATCATATCCGCATACGTTGCCTGTAGATGTAAACCAATGACCGTAGCATGTATTCGATGAGGTGCTGGTGGTAGTGCCTGTATACACACTTCCGCTGGCATTGATACCTACGAAGCGAGGATTTGATGATGCCAAACGACCTACACTCTGCATTTCCTTGGTGCTCAAACCTAATGCCTGAGATACTGCTGCCATGTCGTATTGAACACGTGTGCTTGAATAGCTGTTGCTAACAGCAAGCTCTGCGTCTATATATATAGTGGTGTCACGACGTTCGTAGTCGGCAGGATATTCGTTGAAATAGCCATAGAGGTCGGTATTCTCAAACTTCACTTGGTATGGCCATTGTTCGTCGTTATCTGCTTTGTCGTCCCAAGGATGGCGCCAATGTTCTGTAGGTGCTCCCATCACTACGAAGAATAGTTTTTTGCAATCTTCAGGAATTGTGAGCGAAGCTGTGCCTTCCTTGTCGCTTTCTATCTTGCCGTATGTTCTGGTGCCATTGGCAGAATATGCCACGAAGCCGTATCTCCAACCTGCTTTGTCTATGTTGATAGCTCTATAGCCTTTAGCTCCTGCTATGCCCTTGAAATTAGCCTTTACTATGGTACCTGGAGCTGTTGTGTTAAGGTTGATGATAGAGTATCCGTAGTTTTGTGGACAATATGCTGAGTCTACCTCCCATGTACCATCGTTGCTTGCTGCAAGATGTAGATGAGATACATGCTGACCGATGCGATGTTTAGCTTGGTCTCTAACGCCATCGATATCCCATGTTGCCATTCGCATATATCCTTCCATCTGCTCATCGCAGAAGGCTGCTTGGTCGAGCTTGTTTAGTCGCTTGTAAGCCTCTACAGGGTCTTCTGGTTTCTTAGACTCTCTCCAAAGGCGACCAATAAAGTCGCTACCATGCTTCATACACCAGTAGTCCTGAATAAAGCAGTTCTGATATCTCCAATCTTCATGCAGAAGGTTTAGATGATGGAATTTCAAGTGTCCCTCGAAGTTTTCGCCATCGGTAAACTGCATGTTTGGATAGCACTTATAAGCCTGCCAGTTTGCACAGCTCTCCCACCATCCGTTACCACCTGAGGCATTGTCGCCATAGCCGTAGTTGAAGCCGTGGGATGTGCCAAGGTCGCACGATACAAGATACTGGAAGGTATGACCAATCTCGTGGGCTACAGTAGAACCGCCTCTTGAACTAATAGCCCATGGGTTTACATGCAACATACCAACCTTCAGGTCTACACCAGAGCCGTTTGCTACCCAGTCTTTGGTGTATTTCACAAACATCTCTATCTTGTATTTGTCGGTTGTCGACTTACCAGGGTTTATAAATCCTAACTCCACATATTTGTTCCAATACTTTTCGCCATCGGCAAGCATAGTCTTAGGATTGAATGCGTATCCCGATGCAGCCTTTGTAGGGTCGTTGCCGAATTCCTTTTCCCAGAACACCACGAAATGTTCGCTTTCCATAGAGCGCTTGAAGCACCATTGCGAATTCTCGTTGTTGAAGTCTACTGAACCATAAGTAGAAGGTTTGCAGAGTATTCGTCCAGGATTTTCAAACATTATGTCGCCTGTCTGATTGTTACCAAGCAATGTGCTAATGCGATATTCATAATATCCCTTTGACATACTTGAGTTGTATATCTTTAGTATAGGGTCTTGTGAATATTTAGAGCTGCTAATGCAGAATTCTACGGAGTCAACTTTAGCATTTAGTTGGAATGCTTTATTTTCTGTAAATCTGTTGTCGTATCTCACCCATAATGTGTCTTGGGCCCATGTTGACAAGAAAGACAATATGGCGAGAATAGATGTAATAATAGCTGTTTTCATATGTTGGATAGATTGTAGGTTATTTCACAATATGTTTTTTGCCATTAACGATGTATATACCTTTAGGAAGATCTGAGAGAGAAGATGAATTATGCTTCACAATCTGACCATTGATGCTATATACATTATTGTTTTGTGGCTTAGCTTGGTCGGCATTTATATCTGTGATGGCACTTACCATAGTTTTCTCTATTCTGAAAGACTGAATGTCGGATATGGCATACAACTTTCCATTAATAGATAATTCTTTCGACTTGGTGTAATACTTCGGACCTGTTGCAACATCTGGCTTCACAAGCACTACGCTTTGTTTTGCCCCATTCTTTGCAACTACAGTCATTTGATACGCCTCCACTTGCTCGTTGTCGGCAAAGCTTGGAGCGTGAGATAAAGCCAAAGCAGCAATAGCTATGGCTGCAATCTGTGAGTAATGATTAGGTTTTTTCATGTCGGTTTTAAGTTATTGTTCGATTCTATTGCAAAGTTAAGTGTTTTTATACAATATTAGGTGCACAGATCGTTTATTTGTGGTTCATTATTCGGTAAATAATAGAGAAAAAGGCATATATTTCTTGTTCCTTTATTATATTTACACTAATTTTGCAAAAAATATAAAACCTAAATAGCTTATTCAAAACTTATACTTATGTACTTAAAATCATTATTCATTGCAGCCTTAGTTGGTTCTGCAATTATGGCAAATGCCCAAACTTACGACATCACAGAAGGGTATCTTCGCAACAGCTCATTCGATGCCAAACTTGACTATACTGCTGAAAGCGCAGGTAATGTTGAGGCTGTGGTAGAGTCTGTACCTTATGGTTGGAGTCTATATGCTAATGCTGCTGCCCACAAAGGAGTTCTAACAACAGTAGAGTATGGTAGCCCTGTCACCATCTGTGATGTTGCTGTTCCTGCTAAAGGTTATGCTGATGCTGACAAGGGTGGCTTAGCAGCCTTCTCTGTAAGCTCGGTTGGTAAGTATACCTTGTTGCAGAATGTTGTTTTGCCTCCTGGTTCTTATAAGCTTATTTCTGCATCCTACAACACTTCTTCGCAGACCTCTGTCACATCTATGCTTAAATGGAGAGCAAAGAAGGGTTCTACATCTACTTCTCGTTTTACATTTCCTGAAAACGAATGGACTACAGATACAGTATCGTTTACCATTAACGATACTACCGAAGGTGCCATCTGGGCAGGATTTTCATCTAATAAGACACAGTCTACAGTTATCTTCTTGGATTGGGTAAAGCTTTATCGCGACACTCCTCTTGGCGATGCCGATATCGCAGTAAAGAAGCAGCAGATTACTTCTCTTATCGAAGCAGCCAACAAAGATTTGGGTGAAGATAATGGCGATGCTGCCAACGTGCTGAAAGCTAAGTTGGCTGAGGCCCAAGCTTTGGTAGATGCCTCAGATGCGTCTATCTCGGCACTCAACGATATGGTTTTGACAGTTGCAGAAGCTACAGAAAGCTATAAATGGGAGCGCGATGTTGTTGTTACTTCCGATAAGCGTTATGCACGTGGTGCAACAATGGCTTTCGGCAGAATGACTGTAAAGGGTGCTACTGCTGCTCAGATTGCTCGTCAAGGTTTTGCTTTCGCACAATCTCCTAACCCTACTGTTGCCGACAGCGTTAATGATGGTACTTTGAATAGCAATGGCGTTATCTACTACAAGAAGAATCTTATCCCAGGTTCTAAATATTATATGCGCCCATTCGTAGAATCTACCACAGGAGCTGTTGCCTATGGCGAGCAGACTATGTTCTATACTATTCCTATGGGCCAGATTAAATATAATGTTCGTGATGGTGGTACTACTGAGCAATATAATCGTATCAAGAATGCCACTATCGAGGCTGTGGCATATTGGAACAACCTCACTTCTATGAAGGATGTAAATATCAATGTCGGTTTCCAAGATGGTGTGCCAACAGCCGATTGCTCGTATGGTGGTTGGATTCGTGTAGGCTCAAATGCTTCGTATCAGGCAACAGGAACCCTTCTTCATGAAATGCTCCATGGCGTAGGTGTTATTCCTTGGGCGGGCACTCAATGGGCAAAGTTCAATTTGCGTAGCAGCTCTACCAATCAAAATGGTGGTACATATGGTTCTGGCACATGGCTTGGCGACCGTGCAACAGAGATTGTTCAGTTCTGGAACAATAATACCACAGGCACTCTTAATGGCGACTATCAGCACATGTGGCCTTTCGGCATCAATGGTGCTCAGGAGGATAATCATTCGCCAGAGCTATATATTGCTAATAGTCTTGCTATACAGGCTTTGGCTGAAGATGGACTTGAAACATGCTACAAGCATCATGCGCTTCCTTATTATTCAAAGGATGTGGAAGATGGTGTGAAATACTATATTAAAGCAGAGTCTAATGACCGTGGTCGCCTCACAAGCTATCTCAAACCTTTGGCTACTAAGGGACTTCGTTGGATTGACATGACAGCTGCTGATGCACAGCTCAACGATAGCGTAGCATGGTATATTTCGTTCAATCCAGCTAATCAGTATTATCAGTTCACAAATGTTGCAACGGGCGAGCGCATTGCCTACACCTCAAATGGCTTCCGCATGTCTACTACTGCGTCTGCAAGCTATGACATGCAGCTGATGAAGGGACGTGTGAATGTAACTGCTAATAAATTGCGTGGATATTGGATTATCCATCCTGAGACAGATAATTGGAGCCCTGCAACACTCACCGCTAATGCTAATGGTACCACAGGATACACAGGCTTAGACCTCGCCAATGGCGGAACAGGACTTAATCAGCGTTGGCTTATCCTTACAGCCGAAGAGCTTCCTCTCGTTGATGCTGAAACTCTTGGTATCGACTATGCTGGTGTAGTAGCATCAAAGCCTGCAGCTTCTACAGGTGTCTATTCTATAAATGGAACCCTCGTTCGTAATAGCAACTCAGTAGACGGTCTTCCTAAGGGATTGTATGTTGTTGGAGGCAAAAAGGTGGTTGTAAAGTAACAGAATACATAGCCTTTTAACAAGGCAATATTATAACTAAAAAATAAGTGGTAGTTCGTAAGCATTCGAACTACCACTTATTTGTTTATATTATAGAGTCTATAGCGCACCCGACAAATATGTGCGCGAGTATCAATAGCAGACCTGCCTATAAGGCTTTACGGGTCTTTTATTGTATAAGTATCGTTTATGGACGATAAAAAATGAAGAGTTTTGTCGTTTATAGACGACAAAAAGTTGTCTCATCCGAAAAATCAGGGGAACAGCTAAGATTTGCCTGGAAGGCAATACACATCGCTTGCGATGTAGGTAACCGGGGGCAACGCCCTCGGAAAGGAAGATCAAGCAGACAATAGCCTGGAGGGCTTTACCTCGACATTCACCACAATCAGCTTAACTGCTTCTCTTAACTGCGGGAGAATAAATACAATATTGCGAGGGATAAAACAATACAGAGTGAGAGAATGTTCGAATAATGGGAAGACCAAGGTAAAGCCTTCCAGGCTATTGCTTTCTTACAATCATAACCGCGCACATCCTCGTCACTATCGTTCCGAGTATGTACGCGGTTACCTAC